>JGI24732J26686_1000139_pt1 | contig 48418 bp, 55 predicted proteins | sample EPASupsiteHSE623_FD_26686 | JGI IMG/M metagenome (IMG submission 26686)
GATTGCTCCGTTCCTTTCTGGTTGCATACCGAACATATATAACCTTGGGCTATTTTTATTTCGTGTTTCCAATCAAGCTTTGGTTCTCGTTCTACTTGGGTTCTGTTTTTGTGTTTGGACACATCACACCTCTTTTACTCCTCGTCTTCTGGGGGTACAAGTCTCATCTTTTGCAAGATGGTTAAGTTGTGCATTACAGCGTACATAATGCAAACCACGACAAGAAATCCGTCTGAAGTCATACAAAGGTACAACTCGCAGTCGTAGGATTCCTCCTTACCACAGTCAATACATGGTAGGACTTTAATAGGCATTTCCAATCTCCTTTTAAAAGAGCCTGAGCTATTAAAAACTCAACAGAGTTGGTAACGAAGCAGTAAGTCCTAGTTGTAGTCTATAAGTTGTGTGTGCTAGTTATAAGAATTACCAACCCTATTAAGTTTTCAACGAGCCTTAAACACCTTCCTATCCTTAAACTCCGATTTTTTCCCAGGGTTCCATTGACTAATAGGCCTAATGTAACCCACTATTCTTGAATAAACCTCACATCTTTGTCTTGTTATCATGTTTCTATGTTTTAAATATAACCTTTCATTGTTTCTAGCATTTCCTCATTACTTGAGCATACCCTTACCATTTTTCTATCATGGTTTAATACTATCCAGTTACAACCAAGTTGCTCTGCTGTTATAGGCGTATAGCCTTGATCCTTCCCATAAGCGTCTAATTTCTTAAATGTCTTCCCATTAACAAGTGCAACCTTTCTAGCACCACCACCATACTCAGGTTGGTATATAACACTCTCACCAGGTTTGTGTGTGTGTCCTGCCATAATAATATCTGCACCTTGTAACTCTCTGTTGGCCCTGCTTTCTTGATGAGTAGGGTTATACATACTTTCTCCCCTAAACCTGTGTGCCATCATAAGCCTATAAGGTATCTTACCTACTGTTAAATCAACAAAACTAACACCCCTTAAAAGAGGTCTTTGTGTATGATTACTAAACTCTATATAATTGGTTACCCCACTTTTTCTAGCCCAGCTCTCATGGTTTCCAACAATACCAGCCAATATATTATCTGAACCTATCCAAGAGAGTAGTTTGTGCATGTAAACATATTGCTCTTGCATGTTTAGTATCTCTTCCCCATAGTCAAAGAAGAGAGAGTCTGTTATATCTCCTGCTGTTATACAATAGGCTAGGGGGTGTTCTTTAATAATCCTTCCTGTTTCTTTTAAAAGCTCATAGTCTATTCCTGCATTTCCAATGTGTAGGTCTGATAGGAAAGCTATTGCTATTGGTTTTTTAGTTTCTATACTTATTTCAACATGTCTTTTCTCACCCTCAACTCTTTCCCTAAAGTCTGATCTACGCAAAGCCTCTTCGTGGAAGTCCTCAAAAGTTAAGTTTGCAGGCATAGAGCCTTCTTCAATTTCTATTCTTGCTTTCTGTAAGTAACTTTGTTCAATTTCCCTCTTTGACTCAAAACTATCCTCTTTGTTTGATTTGTATATACCCTCGGTTTCTAGGCTAGACATGGTGTTTGGTAGTGTAATTTTAATGGTGGGTTGTTTTGGTTTGTTTTTACTTCCTCGTGGTCTACTCATGTTAGAAATTAGCTAGTGTAATTACAAGTTTAGAAAAAAGTAGGGCAATAGCCCTAGTAAAATCACAAAGTATAATCCAAAATATGCAACACACGACTATCGCAAATAGTAGGGAAATAATACACACCGTGTTCTTGTTCATGTTCGAGCAGTTTAAGTTAGTGTTGTTTTGGTGTTATTTTGTTCCGTTTTCTCCTTTTATATATGCTGAAACCCCATATATAAGGGTGTTAATTAATAAATAAACCCCAAGTGTTGCCCAAGTTGGAAGTTCAACTTCAGCAACAACATCCAAAAGTCCTGTTAAGAAAAATGTTGCAGTTCCAGATATTAAAATCCATTTTGAGGCTTTTAACACCTTAACACCTGCAAACTCAGCTCTCGCCGTATTAGTTAGCTCACTCATTGCACCTTTTAAAAAAAATTAAACTAATCATCCCGAAAAACAACCCTAACGCAATTATTAAATATATCCAATCCATTATTTTCTGTTAAATAAATTATGCAAAATATCTGCAATACGATTAATCCATGTGTCCCGACCAGCTTTCAACTCATTAAGTTCTGTTACCACCTTTTTATGTTCTGCTTGCCAATAATCCCTTGATGTTTTTAACCCTGCTATATCTTCTTCTGCTTGAACCAACTCTTCCTGTCTAATTGCTAAAGTTCCCTCTAAAAAGCCAACCCTCTCTTTTGCAAGGTTTAAATCTATAACCAACTGTGCGTTGGTATCTGTAACCTGTTTCACGGTACCTTCAAGCCCCGTTACCACCCCCTGTAGCCTCTTTACCTCATCTTCACATGGCGTTGGTTGTGGGGGCTGTGGCGGCTCTACAATAGCGTCTCCTAAAACATAGGGTGCTGGGTCTATTGCAACCCCTGAAGAGTTGAGTAAAACATAGTGTAAGTGATCCCCAACTGAATTGCCCGAGTTCCCTGTTCTGTATACTTGTTGTCCAACTGAAACTCTATCTCCCTTATTAACTACCTTGTCGGCTACATACCCATGAAAATGTCTACTAGTCATTCCGTTATCGTACTTAATATAAACAACTAAAGAATTAACCCATGCCTTACCTGCTGAATCTGTGTATGAAGTAGCAACATATGATACTGTGCCAGCTCCTAGTTTGTTTGGTGAATAAATAGCGTTTCTAGTTTTGTAGTTTCCTAGGTCAATAGCCTTGTGTGTGGATTTGAATGGCGTGGTAACATGAACATTACCTTTAAATAACGAACTGTATATCTCTGCCATGTAAGTTTGTTTAAACTTAATAGTATATTATACCACTTCCCCTATTCCACTCCCCCACTCTGCTGGGTATATCCCCTATTTTACAAAAACATTGGTAATACAACACTTTTAATATCCCCCTACTGGGGAAAACCCCCTACTACACTCTACTCTACCGATGTTGTAAAATATTAAACTGTAATAGTATTTTATCGTGTATGTACTAAGCTTGTTAGCCAGTCTGCAATAGTATTCCCGAAACTTAGTATAAAAACAATTGCACCACCTATTCCTGCAATTACTTTATTATTTGTTTTAAGGCTGGTTATACTTTTCTCAAACCCCTCGTATTCCTTCATACTAATGTTTACAACACCCTGAAAAGCTCTGAACTCGTCTTTGGTAACATAATTTTCCATTATATCTTTAAAAACACTAGGTAGGTCTGTCATTAGTTTGTCAGTTTTACCATCCATTTTGTCTAGTTTAACATCCACTGCATCCACCTTTTCTTTTAAATAGGACACATCTTTTTGTACCCCTGTTATTTGTATCTCTAAACTAGCAGTCTTTTGCTCCATGTTCATGTTCTCTATCGTGTTATATTATTGTAGTCCTAGTGTTTGTAGTAAACTTGATCCGTCATCTTGCATTGTAGAACCACCAAGCATTCTTCTTACATTATTAAACCAACTCTGTGCCTGTTCTTCTGTTGAATATTCGCTTGGCATATTGGCAATCATAACTTGGTATTCACCCTCGTTCAGTGTACCAGCTAACCTTGCCTTATTTAAGATACCTGCTGCTAGTGCCTTTTGTTGGTCATAAGCAACCTTCCTATCAACTAGGTCTTGGTTAAACGCCTTTCCTATTGTTCTTCCACCTTTTTGTAGTAATCCGCCTATTCCAACATTTCTTCCTATTGAAAGAGTATCTTCCGTTCCAGTACCATAAAGCCTTTCCATTTCACTAATAGCATTGTTAAGTAATGCTGTTTCTTGGTTTGCCTTGGTTTCCTCTTCTGTATCTAACCCAAGTAAGCTTATTACTGCGTTTGCTTCTGTACTATTTATATCCCCACTTAATATTCCAACTACTAATAATTGCTTAATCTGGTCTGCTTGTGGGTTGCCCTGTGGCTGTGCTATTGGTGATTGCCCCGTTGTATCTAAGCCACCACCCATACCACCACCTGCAAAAGCACTTCTAATAGCCATTAAACCTTCATCATCATCTCCTAGTGCTGGTATTTCTGCTGGTGTTGGATTAACTAACCCACTACCAACTAGCGTACCCGTTGTAGCACCTACATTTGGAGACATCATTTGTCCTGCCCGTCCCGCACCTGCTGATAGTTTTCCTAATATACTTTGTAAGGCTGTTGGTCCTGTAATAGCACCTGCACTACCCCTACCTGATGTAAGAGAGCTTAAAACATCACTAACCTCTGTGCCAAGTGTGCTTGCACCAAGCTTACCTACTGCGGGTATTGTAATTCCTGCTGATTTCGTTACTTGCCCCACGACAGAAGGGTTTACTTTTATATACTTAGACCATTTAGAAAGTAGTGTACTTAACTCTGGTGAAACATCCCCTATAACATCCCTTACTGTACTCCTAGTTGCTGTAAATATTTGTTTAGCAGCAGCTGAAGATTGGTCGGTTGCACTATCAAAACCACCTGCTGTTTTTTGTACCGTACCTATAATATCTTTAATCGCCTTCATAGATAAGTTACCAGCTTCGTCTGCTTGGTCAGATATTGTTTTCATAGCCCACTCAAAAGTCTGTGGGTCTTTTGCCCTAGCATAAGAAAGAGCTGGGTCAGACTGTAGTTTGTTTATAATATCGTTAGCACTAGCCGCTGGTATACCATCCTTATCAAAAGCCTCTACCATAAGCCTTGTATCATCATCTAGTGCCCTTGTAATTGCGTCTAATGCACTTGCCTTTTGGTATCTTGTTCTTGTTGGAAGTCCTAGTTTATTTGCGTCTTCATAGGCTTCGGTTGCCCATTTTTGAGCATTATCCCAACCATCTAGTGTTTCGGCAATATCTTTCTTTCCAAGCCCCCAGTCAAGCGTAGCCTTTTTACCAGCTACTTTTGGGGTTTTAACATTTACTTTATTTATTAGTGATTTACCAAGTGAGCTTAACCCTTTACTAATACCATAAGAAACTCCTGCCCCTGCAGCTCCTAAAGGTGCAGCTATCAATGCAGACATAAGCTCATCTCCCTTTTTTGATGTTCCAACAGCACCCATAGTAGATTGTAACGCACCTAATCCAACCGTTCCAAGTAGTGAACTAGCACCAACTGGTAACATACTTGCAACCTGTGCACCACCTTTAATTGCAGTCATTGGTTTGAGTAAATCACCCTCCATATTAGCACCTGCCATTTGTGCCTTTTGTTCGTCTTTAGTAACCCCCAGTGCTTTGTTTAACTTCTTATTAGCCTGTGGGTTTACTTGTTCTTGTTGTAGTCTACTATACGCCCCCTGACTTTCTTTAAGTGCCTTTTTATAGTCTGCTATATTTTTATAATCTTCTGGTTTAACCCTTTTTACCTTATTTGCAAGTATTGTAAGTGCTGCAATTTCACCAGCATTTCTACCTGCTGATGTTGCATACTTTCCAAACCCCTTTAATAAATCACCAAATAGTGCCATTACTTTATAAGAATAAGTTTAATGATTGTCTCGCATTTACATCGTTACCAAGGCGTTGCCATAAAGCCTCAGTATTTACCTTTAATCCAAGCTTATTTGCAGTGTTCAAAATCTCTTTGTAATACTGTGGCATTTTAGCCTCTATATTTGACGCCCGCCTTAGGTCTACAATATTATTTATAGCATTATAGACTTGTTGTTTTGGGTCCACTACCACTGGCGTCTGGGTCTGACCACCATTTTTAAGTATTTCTAACAGTGCGTTTAATGTGTTGTTATCACTACCCTCAGTTCCCTTGTTAAGTTGTCTGGTAAACTGACTTTGTTGTACTGCGTCTTGGTATGTCCTCCACGCATTTTCTGCTGCTGTATTAGCTTGTTCTGCACCTGTTTGATATACACCCAAAGCTTTTCCTAATATATCTTGGTATCTATTCCCCCTTGCATTGAGTAAATTAGCTGCTGTTCCATATTGTGTAATAGGTGCTTGTCTTGCCTGTGCTATTAAAGACATTTGTTTCGTTGGGTCTGAGATAAGCGTATTTGCGTACTTTTCTCTCAATGTAGGAGCTACACTTTGTAATTGCCCTAGTGCTTGGGACTGTTGGTTGATTAAATCTTGGTTGTAGTTAGTAGCCTCTCCATAAGACTTCTCAAACTCGCCCTTAAACCTATTAGGGTCAAAGGATTGAGCTTTCTTAAAAAGTTCCTCGTATTCTGCTAACCTCTGTTCTGTTGTTGCCATTTTTGTTTATATTAAACTAAACTCTTGTAGCCTTGTTAAGCCAATCAAGATAAGAAGACCCATAAGTACCAGCACTTGTAGTTGGTTTTGCCACTTTATATGGCGTATATGTCGTTTGTGTTGGTTTCTGTTTTCCTGAGCTTGACTCATAAAGGTCTTGTAGTCTGCTATAATCCTCTCTTGCCATTTGTTGCTGTTGCATTACATCAGCTTCAATACCTGCCTGTTGCTCACTTCCATACTTTCTGTATAAATCACCTAGGTTCTGTCCTCTTATTCCACTTCTTGTTAATCCCCTATTAGCAAAGTTAGTCTCTAACTCTCCCTGTGCCTGTTGTACAATAGGTGCATAGTAATTAGCATACACTTGCTCTGCACTTCCTTGAGCCAATTCTGGTGCAAAATATTGCTCCCATGGTAATACACTAGCAAAGTTAATAGGTTGAGCAGCTCCCGCTTCTGTACCTAGTGTTGTTGCATTTGAAACTGGTGCTACAGGTGTTACTGCTGGTGTTGATCCGTACGATAGCTGTTGCCCACTTCTAATTAGGTTAGGATTACTACCTATAACAGCCTTGTTTTGGTCGTACAATGTTCTCCAATTTGATATACCTAGTTTCTTTGCAATAGAACTTAGACTTTCACCACTTCTTACAGTATATACGGCCATGTGTTATACTTAACTATATTAAATAACTTAACAATCTCTCTCCTATGGTAGCCATTTTGTGTTTACAATGTAATAAAACATTTTATGTTAGAAACTATCGTAAAAATACTGCAAAGTTTTGCTCTTACAAGTGTGGTGGTATATATCGCTGGAAAAATAGTAAAACTATTAAGATTGCGTTTAAACATCACTACTCTGGTAGTAACCATCCACAATGGAATGGTGGTCGCAGTGTAAACTCTCAGGGTTATATTCTTATATATTCACCAGATCACCCCTATAAAGACAAAAGGGGGTATGTGCGTGAACACAGACTTGTTATGGAAAAACATCTCGGTAGGTACTTATTACCTGACGAAATTGTTCACCATAGAAACGGAAACAAACAAGACAACCATCTTAACAACCTAGAACTTTTTACAAAGATAGAACACGATATTTTACATTCAAAAGAGGCTTCTGTCCAAGCGATGTCTCGTAGAATACAAAAGGTTTGTCCTTACTGTAAAAAGAACTTTAGTGTTCCTAAAAGTTTAGAAAGGCTGGTTTGTTGTTCTCGTAGTTGTGCTACACACTACCTATGGGATACGAGAGGTCCTGAGGCTTTTGGAAGACACAAGAGATAGATTGTTAAAGAACAAATCCTCTCCTCGTTATATATAATTATAACATATCATAACAAACTGAACTCTACACCAGCCTCGTTATAGAAGATAGTGTAATCAACAGAGACGGTGCTTGCAGGTTCCGGTGTGTAATCATAAAAATCTGGAATACTAGGGGATACTTTCCTTGTATACTCTAAAACCAACTGTGTAGATGTAGAGTAGAGTTTTATATAGTAATAATTATGGTCACCCTCGTCTCCAAACACCCATAGGTTTACCTTAGTGTCTTCTATATCGTTTACATAGGTTTCGGTAAAGTCTGGGTCTGCATACACCCTCCAGTAGGTAGCCCAGTTAGTACCTATCCCTGGTTCGTCTGTGGCACTTGAGGTATGTGTTTTAATACATGTATACCAACTATAACCAGAGTCCATAACATCCTCTCCAAGTTTATACCCAGCACTTACCTGCCATTCTCCACCATTTATAATAGAAGTGTTGAAGGCATTATTCGCCATGTAGTAAAACCATAGGTCTGTTTCATAATCAACAAAAGGTGCAAACATTGGTGCATATCCAAGACCATGTGTATATGTGGCAGTTGTAACAACAACTCCACCACTAGACCCTGGGTCATAGGCAGAAGCATTTATAGTAAGTGTTCCTGTTTTAGCAACCTTAAAGGTGTCATAGCCACTATGTAACTTGTAGTCAGAATCGGTTGTAGCTCCAGCTCCCACTAAAATAGCTGGTTTGTTAGTCATGTCTTTTTTATAAGTACCACTGGATAGTGGGTCTATTAAGATATATGTCCAATTCGCAGTATCGTTTGCTGTTGCGTCTGGGTTGTGCGATGTGTAATGTGTTCCAATGGTAGCATTTATATTGGTTGTGTCTGCTGTGGTCTTCGCAAACCACCCAAACCGACCACTTACAGTCTCTCTCATAGTAAGAATCTTTGGTGTATAGGGAAGCCCGTGGGCAATGGACCCTGTTGATGTAGATTTGATACACCTTGCTATCTTGTTAAGATTGTAATCACTACTAAACGATAAGTTTCTTGGTATCGCAGTCGTTGCACCATAACCACTTCTTGCTACTTTTATACTAGGAGTCCCAGGCATCTTTGTAGGGGTCTATGTAAATTATATATTTATAATCAAAATCTTCATCGTAATCACTAGCAAATGGGTCTGCTGTATAAAAGCATAATTGTAAAACATTATCTGTTGGTCTTGATATACCAGCCCCAAAGCTCACAGGCGACCCACCTATTGTTATATCAATATAACTAGGAATCTTATACCAAGTAGAGTCGGAGGTTCTCTTAAACCATCCATGGAATAGGGGTTGATACCCCATGTTATGTTCCACTTCTATAATCTCTTTCGCTGTTGTAAGACCAGTCTTAGCAAGAGTTACCATACCAGTCGCAGACAAATACTCTTTAAGCTGGTTTTTAGTAGAGTCTATTGTCAAATACCTAACCCCATCCCCAACCCCGTAACCCTGCCTTGCTACTTTAATTACTGGCCTTTTCATTATTCATACCCAATGAAATGAGTTAGAACTCCATCTTGATACATTAATATTCCACCATTAGTAATGATAAAGTTTCCGTTTAAACCACCCGTAGACAAAGAGGTTGCCGACACACTTTGTTGTGTTGATAATGTTCCAGAGCTAACCTCTAAAGGCTTAGTTAAATAAGCCCCTAATTGTTGTCTAATTTGTTCTGCTGTAATTACTAACATTAATGTATTTCCCTTGCCTCGGTATCATAAATTAGGTTGAGTCCGTAAATAGAAAGACCTGCCCCACTTGAGCTATGAGAAAGTTTTAATTCTATAAACTTACCCGCAGCCTTACTTGGCATTATAAGTCTTTGTACCTTAATCTCATCTGTTCCTGATAGGTTCACATTACTTGTTGTACCCTCTACATTGCTCCACGAGCCTGTTCCACCTATTCGGTACTGTGCTGTTAAAAACTCACTAGCACCAGTTGGCTTGTAAACGACCTGTACTTCGTAAGCATTCTTAACATCATCAACATTCTCTGCTGCTCCAAACAGCTTTGGTGTTTGATAAACTGAACCCTGTGCAGATCCATTTAGTGCATACCCCAAATCTGTTTGCCATACCTGTTGTCCGTCTGGGTTGGTTGTGTATACTTCGTAAACACCAGCTGCTTTGTTTCTTGTCCAATACTTAAAAGGTCTATTAATAAGCACATCCCATGAGTTAATTAGTATGTCATACCTTAAAACAACATCTGTATAAGCAGTCCCATTAAATGTAACATCTCCAATATATAAGCAATACCTACCCCTTGAGTCTAACCCACCCGTAACATTATCTGCTGTTGTAACTACACTTAACCAGTCTTGAATTGGTCTACTAATAAGTGTTGCTTCTGTACCACCTGCATAAATATATACCCCACCTCGGTTGTACCAAAGTAGCCTACTTTCACTTACCTGTATTGTTTCTTTGTGAGTTGTTCCACCATTAGTATTTAAAACCCTTAGTGCATATTCATCCCATGCTGCTACCTTGTCTTGTGTGAATACAAACAAAGACCCACTATACTCTTTGAGACCTATTATAGCCTCTCCCATGTCATCAAAATAATTATTCTCTGGAAAACTATCCTTACTGACCTCACTAAATATTACTCTTGATGGGTATGTTTTTGTGCTTGTTTTAACATTTCCTAGGTATAATCTCCCCTTATAAACCTCTAAATGCTTGGCATAAACATTGGCTATACTTGATATACTAGCCCCTGTTGTGTACTTAATAGTACCCTCTAAACCCTGTGTTACATACATTCTTTCTACAAAGGTTTCTGCTGCTGTTCCTACACCCGTTCCTGTGTTGATAAAAGACACCCCAAACTCAACTGGGCTAGAGCCTGTTCCAAAACCACTCCCTATTGAAGCAAAACTTGAACCATTGTACTTATAAAGATTAGCCCCGTATACTTGATATAACTCATCAGTGCCACTTTCCTTGTTCCATGCAAACACACCCCTATTACTACCACTACCTACACCAGTTCCTATCTGTGCAAAGCCCAAAGACTTGCCAAGTATTCCTGGTTTACTAATGTCTACATTGTAAAGAAAGGGAGACTCATTTACCTTGAGTAGTAAAGGAGAGGTGAATGTCTGATACCCACCACTAAAGTCAATGTACTTCTGGATAACTCGTTTACTTCTTGCCATGTTTGTAATGTTAAACTAAAACCCTCGTGTATATATAATTATACCATTACAAGCGACCAACCCTTAGTGTTAGGCACTGTTGCCGACAGGTACACTTGATACAACTCTCTTATCCAGTCCTCAAGCTCCCACATCATGTTATCCATTAAGTATCTTTCTGCGTGTTTCCTAATCTTTTTAGGGTCTAGTGTGTCTACTAACTTAGCACATTGAACAAAATCATTAAGTGTATGGCACCTAAAACCTGTTACACCTTGTACTACTGTGTCTAAGAACGCACCAAAGTCCGTTGTGAGTACAGGAGTACCACAAAGTTGGCTCTCTACATTAGTACCTCCAAAAGGCTCTAAATACCATGTTGGAATAAAACAAGCCTTAGCATTAGCCATTAGCTCTGTTCTTTTATCTGGGTCAACATACCCTACATACTCAATACCCTCGTAACTCATATCAATTTTCTCGTTATCGTCCTGTTGTCCTGCAATTATTATCTTTTTACCTAAAGCCTTGGCTGTTTCAATGGCTGTTTGTACCCCTTTTCTATGAATCAAACGCCCTATATAAAAGAAGTAATCCTGTTTTTTACTCTTAAAGGTAAAATCTTTTCCATCAAAGTAATTAGGAAATACTCGGTCATAATAAGCCCCATTGGGTGTTTCTCCTGTTTGAGCGTTCTCTCGCCCATATGTAAAGTTCATTATATAGCTACTCTCAAAGCCCCTGTAAACTGTTTTACCACTACTAAGTTGTGGTACACTTCCCCTATATCCAATTCCAGGCTCCATAGTTAAGAATAAATTCACTGCGTCTGCTATGGGTTTGTTAAAATACCCCTGCATTATCATTAAAAAGTCGTCAGGTTGCTTGCGTTTGTTTATCTCACTTATGCTATTGGCAACAAACTTCTTAGTACACTCAGTGGGTGCTTTGTTAATATCGTGTCTAAACATACCTTCCCTCCAGTTATACCCTATATCAAACCTGTTATCCCCGTCTCCCCAAGCGTCTTTAATGTCTTGCAAAGAGTGCGTTACAATATACTCTGTGCAAGGCACATCACCACCCTCTGCCCCGTATACATAAACCTCATGTCCTAAATCTAGTAGCATTTTAGCCATCTTTACAGCCTTACAAGTAAAAGCACAGCCAGCATACCTACCACTCACAGGTAGGTGTGATAGCCCAACGATATGAACACGAAAATGGTCCTTTTGTCTTGACACCATAGTTTTATCTAGAAAACTAACGCCTGGAGTTCTTATGTCCATGATTTATGATTACATATTTTAGATAGTTGCCCACGGTGTATACCGTATCTTTTAGCAAGTTCTATTTGAGAGTATTTACCCGTCTTGTAAAGCTCCCTCATCTCTTCTACTTGGGTAGCAGTAATCTTGTGTTTCCAGTGGTTTTCTTTACTCCTTTTTTTACCAAGTATCATTATTGCGTGCCAAGTATTCTCTTTTGGTGTAATCCATTCTAAGTTTTCTGGGCTATTGTCGGTTCTAATTCCGTTTTTATGATTAACCTGTAAACCTTTTTTTTCTCCAGTAACAAATGCGCTTGCTATAAGTTGGTGAATCTTTTTGTATTTTTTTAGATTATTCTTATGCAAACATACAAATAAGTACCCATACCCGTCCTGTGCTGCTTTTAGAATAATCTCGTTTTGTTTTCTATGAAACCCTAAAATCCCAGAGGGTACCATCCTCTCTAAACTCTTAACTCTACCCATATTAGAAATCTCATAGTAACCCTCAAATCCCTTAATTGGCTTCCATATCTCTTTATTTTCCATAGCTATCTCCTATAAATATTCCATAAAAGGCGGTTCCGAAAAGCCCTTGAGATGATAAATTAACTACTTGTCCACTACCACCCAACCACTTCTCAAGTTGCTCCTTAGTAAAAGAATGAGGGTGTCCATCGTTAGTGCCTGTGTTGATCCATTCAAATATCCTTACCTCTTTGGAAATTGCTAGTGCGTTTTTAATAATTCTTTTGGGATTTTCGGTGTGTTGGAGGCAATTATATAAAAGTACAATGTCATATCTAGCGTTTGTTGGTATGTCTTCCCCTTTAATTTTAAGGTACTTAATACCACTTGCTTTGTATCTCTCGCCCACCCATGCAGGATAATCACAAGGGTCTACAACTGTTCCCTTAATATTTTCACATTTAAGAAGTATTGAACTTGGTCCTCCTCCTATATCAAGCACACTCTCCCCATTCATTGGTATTCTGTACTGTGTATACGCATTCGGAATTATTTTGAGTCCTAAATACGGTGCAAGACCCATTTGTTTAACATCCTCCCAAACAGTGTTAGCACAGGTATTCCACCACTCTTTCTCCCATTGTTGTGCTTGTTGCCATTTTATCCTCGTGTTCATAGTCTATTATACCACTACAATCTTATTTTAATAACTGCCACATCATAAAGGTAGTCACCTGATATTTAAACAACCAGATTAAAACCAGAACTGTTGAAACTCCAAGTAAATACCATACTACCGACTTAATGTTCTGTTTCATATTTTCCTTGTTATGAATTAATTTATTATCTACATATTATACGTCTATTATAAACATATTACGCATTTGATATTATCATTTGAACTACGTTTGTTGCTGTACCAGCCGATATCGTAAAACTCCTTGTGGGTGTACTCCACGCCCCCCAAGTATTAGAACCTAATGGGTCGGTTGCTCTTACCCTCCAGTAATATGTATTTGCACTTAAAGCACTTGCTACTGGTATTGTGTAGGTTATCTCGTTACCACTAGGAAAAGGATTAGGAGAACCTGTACCAGTCCAGTTGGCATCATCATCAGTGGAGGAGAGTGTATCAAGAAGGGGAATACCACCACCATAGACATAGAAAACGGTATCAAAAGTTGCAGAAGCAAGCCAAGTTGAACCACTATAATAGAAACGATTACCAGAATGAGTGGTTGAAGTAGTATCAGACCATACATAGGCAGTTCCACTTAAACTTGTTGCTGTTAAAACAATACAATAATTAGTTCCATCATTTAACGTATAAGTTCCATCAAAACCGAAATCACACGATGTCAATGTTGGATAGGTGGATAGTCCTGCTATATCTATGGTATTAATTGATGTAGCAATGGGTGAGCCAGTTGGTATAGACGATGTCCCAAACACACCAGAATGAGCATATAGATGGGCTGTAAAAGTACCAGTAGTACCAGCACTTTTAGATAAAGGGAAATTAACACTACCTAATTTATCACCATTACCAGTAATAGATTGCCCATTACTGGTACTACCACCAGTAGTAAACGCAAAAGTATTACTAGCATTCTCTATTCCATAGCTATCAACAATAGGAGTGGTGTTATCAAAAGTATTAGCAGTATCCACCTGTACCTCATATTCCACTTCATCACCACCTGCATCAGTTCCAGTAAATTGAAAAGCTGGGGTTGTGTCTGTAATGGTAGCTGTGTCTACAACATTTGTACCCAGAGTAACTGTAGGAGCTGCATTAGCAGTTAATTGAACGGTAGAGCCGTATGCAGTACCCACCTGGTTTATGATATAAGCCCTGACTCTGTAATTAGTAAGTGGGGTCAGCCCTGTTATACTTTTTGTGTAAGCACCTGTTGTAAACCCAGCATTGTCATCGTAAGCAGTAGAGTTTGCTGTTGTTGGGTCGCCTGAATCTCCAGACATATAACAGAACCCTCTACGGGTAACTGTTCCATAACCTAAACTTGTGATATTTCCATTACCAGTAGCAGTTGTTCCTGTTACAGCGGACACTGCTTGGGTGGTAACCGTTGGTAGCTCGGCAACTGGAGAAGGGGCTATTTGAAAACCAATAACACCAACAGGGTCGTTAGCAGTTGATATTGTACCCCCTGTAACAGTACCAGGGTTTGCAGTTGGAGTACAAGTGTTAAGTCCAAGTTGTGAGTCAGGAGTTGTAGCAGCTTGAGCGTATTCAGCAACTGCTTCGGTCCAGTCCCCACCAGTTTCACCAGTAGCACTAACTAAAGCATTATCATCAGCCTGAAAAATACACGCTACTGCTAAAGCGTCAACAACTGTAGTTGTAACAGTAGGAAATGTCGGGTCGGTTGCATTGTACTCATGAACAAAACTAGCAGTAGGAACGCACTGTGCTATAGTTCCAGAAGTTCTACCAGAGAAACTATAAATCCTTCCAGTACGCATTGTGGTTACTGCTGGTGTACCAAAAGAAATGGCTGCACCATCTTCATTACCAACTGCTATCTTACCAAATATCCAGTGCTTATACAGATCAGCACCCATTACATACCCATCTGCTGTTAAGAGAGTCCAATCTGCTGGTGTTGAAGGTGTTGTAGCAACTCCCTCATAAGCAACGTGGGCAATAAGTACGTCTCCTGCGTCTACTGTTGCTGGACACGTTGGATTTAAATTACCACTACTGGCTTCTGTCGTGACTCCATCTCCTGCTCCCTTATATGCAACTGCCATTATTCATTCAGTATTATATTAAACCAACACTACACGGTACAACTTAGACTTATTACTACCTGCCCAGGGGTACCATTCACACCTGATATATCAATCCACAACCAATTATCAGCTGCTAAAGCACTATCTGCAAAGGATGTTGTAGTTTCACCTGTTACATCTGCTACCTGATCTGAGGCTAATAAGTTACTTCCCGCACTTCCTATCGTACTTCTCTCTTCTATGTTAAATGTTACCGAGGTTGCACCCGTTGTATAACTGTCTATCCTTGTTGCCGTATGGGCTTCTTTAAGCCTTGGTCCAACTATACCACCAATTGCAGGAGAGGTAATAGCCCACGTGTAAACGCGAATATTACTTCCAGCGCCAGTAGTTCCGGTTGCCCCAGTTGTTCCCGTGTTTCCAACAGTACCTGTGTCTCCCTTAGAACCAGTGTTACCAGTTGTTCCGGTATCACCCTTAGGACCAGCGACAGTAGAGTCTGTTCCAGTATCACCCTGTATTCCGGTGTCTCCTTGGTCTCCTATACTCCCACTGGAACCCGTGTCACCCTGAATACCAGTATTACCCGTTACCCCCGTTGCTCCAACCCCAGTGTCACCCTGTATCCCAGTACTACCTGTAACACCCGTAGAACCCACCCCTGTATCCCCTTTTGTTCCAGTATCCCCAGTAATACCAGTGTCTCCACCTACCCCTGTATTACCTTGTATTCCAGTGTCACCTTGACCACCACTTAAACCAGCGTCACCAGTATCCCCAGTTATACCTGTTGCACCTACCACTCCAGTGTCTCCCTTTGGTCCAGCAACGGTTGAATCAGCACCAGTATCTCCTTGCACACCCGAGCCACCAACGACTCCCGTGTTTCCTATTATACCTGTGTCACCTTGTATTCCGGTACCACCGGTTATCCCAGTGTTCCCTACTGATCCCGTATCACCCTTATCACCTGTCGTTCCAGTAGCTCCGGTTACCCCTGTTGCACCTATTCCTGTATCACCCTGACTTCCTGTACTACCTATTGAGCCTGTAATACCAGTAGCACCTGTTACACCAGTAGCACCTGTTACACCAGTCGAACCAGTTATCCCCGTATTACCAACCCCCGTATCTCCCTGGCTTCCTGTAACTCCTACAGCCCCTGTATTACCTTGTATTCCAGTTGCTCCAGTTATGCCAGAATTTCCTTGTGTCCCAGTATCACCCTGTGAACCAGTTATACCCGTTGCACCTACAGTTCCCGTTGAACCAGTAACTCCAGTTGTTCCTTGAATACCTGTATCACCCTGTGGGCCTGCTACTGTGCTATCAGCACCAGTGTCTCCTTGAATACCAGTATCACCCTGTGTTCCAGTGTCTCCCTTAGAACCCGTAGCGCCTGTTATACCCGTACTTCCCACCCCAGTATCACCCTGTATACCAGTGTCACCATTTGAACCAGCAACTCCAGTAGCACCTATAGGACCTGTTTCTCCAATAGGCCCAGTAGCTCCAGCACCTGCCACGTCAACAATCCTTGGTTCTATAATAAGGGCATCTATAACACCATTAGAGTCATCTCCGGCATAAGCCTCAAGTGCTATTGCAAAGACCATCTCACCAGCTACTGCTTTTTTTGCTATAAATGCCGTTGTATAAGTAGAGAGATAATCTCCAATCGCAATATCCACAGTTCCATTAACTTTAAGTGCTGTTGTTTTTCCGCCAATCAATATTGGTGCATACGTGTCATTAGCTGCGGTATCTGTGGCGACACCATAAACTTTTTTATCACCACCTGTTGTTGTAGTTGTAACCTCGTCTCCAGTAGCCACATCCTTTAAGACAACAACACCACCAACAACAAGCGCACCACCAGAGGTGTTTTTCATTGTTCTAATATCCTGGCTTGTAACAGTGCTATCTCCATTGTTTGTTAAGACCTGTGCCTGGGAGTTAGTAATCACTATTGGCGTTGTACACTCATGAATTACATTACCAGAGACGGTTCCAGTCCCACCCATTCTAATACCCTCCAAACCACCATTAATAACATTCCCTGAAACAACCCCCTTTTGGGCATTAACTGTAAAGGTAATTGCTGTTGTACTATTATTGGTACTTCCTACAAAATCGTTACCAGTAACTGTTACATATTGACCATTTATAAACAACGCCTTTCCCGAGCTACCCGTATGATTAAAGTTGTTTCCACTAATAAGAACGGGTCCTATATTTGCCGAATCTGCTATACAGTAATTACCAACATTATCTTTAAAAACATTTCCAGTTACAACATAATTACTCTCACTATATATAAACACAGGAGAGTTTGCACTATTGCCATAAATATAGTTATTTATAACCGAACTATAACCAGCAGCCCTTAGGTAGATACCACCACCCGCACAGTTGGTAATATAACACCCTATTACACGATTGTTTCTTGCACTATATAAATATATACCATCATTACTTTTAGCTACACCTCCACCATCAACTCTTAGGTTTTTTACAGTACAGAAGTCATACCAATTTGAAGATGGATTTTCTATTAAATGGATTCCTGTTGATGCAGAGGTAATAAGTGTATTATAACCCATACCCTCCAGTGTAATACCTGAGGCGGTAAACAAAATTGCCCCCGTAAGGTTATAAGTACCCTCTAACAATAACACCCTACCACCAGTCGTTGCTAGTGCGGCCATTGCCGTGTTTATCTCTGATTGGTCGGCAGTACCATCACATACATAATCAGCCCCAACACTACTTAAAGAGTTAGAAGCCGCAATTATTAGTGTTGTAGAGCCACTACTAGAACCACTGGCACCAGTATCACCACCCACCCCTGTGTCCCCTTGAGTACCCGTGTCTCCGTTTGGACCGGCAACAGTACTATCGGCGCCTGTGGCTCCTGCCACACCCGTATTACCCTGGGTACCAGTGTCTCCTTTTACACCAGTTGAACCAGTAATACCTGTACTTCCTACCCCAGTGTCTCCTTTAACACCAGTTGCTCCAGTTACCCCTGTTGCTCCTGTTACCCCAACACCGGTGTCTCCTTGTACTCCGCTCGCACCTGTAATACCCGTTGCCCCAATACTTCCTGTAGTTCCAGAACCTGTGTCACCCTGAACACCAGTATCTCCTGCTACTGTTGAGTCTGCACCGGTATCTCCTTTTACTCCAGTACTACCCGTTACTCCAGTTGTTCCTTGTACTCCTGTTGCACCCACACTACCAGTATCTCCCTTAACTCCTGTGGCACCGGTAACGCCTGTGGTTCCTTGTGTCCCAGTTGAGCCAGTAACACCTGTGGCACCTACTATTCCAGTATCCCCCACAAACTGGTCTACTAAGGCTTTTTTAGTTGTTCCATAAATTGAAGCTGTTGTGTCGCTAACATCTACCACTGGTAACCAGTCAGCACTGTGATCTACTGTAGCAAGTGTTGTTAATTCTGTGATTGTTTTATTACCAGCCATTGTTAAATGTCGTTAATTTTAGTCCAAATGTTTGCTATATCAGCAATATCAGTCCATATTTCTACATCCTCACCATGACTTATTACAATGTAATCTATCCTCGCCTCTGTCATTATGTCGTCCCTACCACCCTCTGTACAAAGCCTTATAAGCCCTCCATAAGCTTTCCACTGTATTACATCGTCTGCCACCTCACTATAATTAGTGGTAACATCTGTAATCTTAGTAAAGCTTGTAGGGATGTCTGCTATTTTTGTGTAAGTAGTCATTATAACCCTCCATACTCATCTACAAGTGCGATTGTTCCACCACTATCTATGTTTCTCTCAACTATATTATTCTCCATTTCGTCCAACCCTAGGTTAAACTGAGCCATCATATTATTGCCCTCATTAGCTAGTCCCAAAGTATATTTACCCTTAGCAGAAGCATAAAGGGTTAGTAAGCTATCGTAATCAAGAGGAAGCCCTGTAACATCACTATCCCCACTCATATCGGCAGGGTTTTCTACATAAAGCATGTACAAACCATCCGTTACAGCAACAAGAGGTGTTGGTCTAAGCTCAAACATATTCCCTATTATTGTGTACTTTGGATTGCTTTGTGAAAATTGGTCTGTACTGTCTCTTATTTCTGAAACATCTATTTGATTAACCTTAACCCTATCGGTTGCACTATCATACCCTATCTCTAGTCTTGCAAACTTTCTAAAATCTGTTGGAAGTGAATACAATGATTGGTTGGCGACTGTATCAGCCTTAGCAATCCTTAAAAAGTAATTCTGTCCTAATGTAAGGAGTCTATTAAGTACTAAGTCTCTTGCTGTGTTTAGGTCTCTTTTAACCTGAGTCGTTGTAACAGTGCTATTAGCACTTATTGTCATATTGAGTAAATCCCCAACCTCTGTTTGCATTACCGAGAATGTCATATTATTACATTGTAAATTAATACATCCTCGTATACTTAATTATACCACGACTACAAAAGTTCCCCTTGAACATCTTTAGGTAAAATACTCTTATAAAGCTTGACTAAATGCCCTGCTTCTACATCAATATTCCTCTCTTTTTTAACCCATTCTTGTCCAGTTTTTACCTTTTCTTGCCAGTTTTTACCTGCCTTAATATCTTCAATCATAGCTCTCAACTTCACTTCAAACTCGCCATTATCCTTAAATGGGTAGCTATTGCCCTCTGTAACAACTCTTGAGTAAGGCAACATGTTCTTAACTACACAAGGAACACCTTGAGCAGTAAACTCTACCCACTTTATCTCACTCTTGTACTCGTTAAAAGGTTTACTTTCTAGTGGAATAATAGCACCATCAAGTCCCATGGTCTTAATTCTGTATGTATAGGCTCTAAATGGATACCAAGGATACCTTGTAACCCTATCTTCAACCTCTTTAAACTGATTTCTATAATAACTTCCTAAAATATGTAGAGTAACCTCTGGATAATCCTTTAAAACCCTTATTAAAGGCTCTTTTATCTCTTCCCAGTCCCCTAAATGGCTCACACCACCCTGCCAACCTAGTCTAATCTCACCTTTTTTCTTATCTTTTGGTAAAAAAGTCCCCTCTGGGTACAAATCATAGTTAATAGCATTGTGAACAATACCAGTTTTAACCTCTTTACTACCAAACTGTGCATAGAAGTCTACAAGGTTCTCTACAGGTCCTGTAATGAGCTGAGACGCTGCTAAAATATACAGTAGATTCATTTGTCCACTTAAATTAGTGTACCTGTTAAACCCATCGGTTAAGCCTGTTACCCATACTGGTTTAAGATTACCATTAAATAAAGCCCAAGCGTCTTCCGTTCCAAACTCTTTGTAATGCTCGCTGGTTGGTAATACCTCCATTGTGTTATCATCGTGGTCAAACACCATAGGCTTATTAGGATCTACTTCCTCCTTAATCAATTTGTAATACTGATAATCCCCTAGTCTTCCAACAACAACATCAGCACTTTTTATCATTTCAATCTGCTTGTTAGCTTCCTCGTGTCCGTCCATTAAATAGCTTTTAACATCACTTCTCAACTGAAAGGCATCGTCAAACTGCCTTATCCTATACCAACCACACCCACCATCGTCTGCTGGTAGAAATAATACTTGTAAAGGTCTTTTCCCTTTCGTCTTGGATTTATGACTCATAATATCCTCGCTTAAAATTATATTGTTTTAGGGTCTACTGTTAAACACAGCTGCCCCAACTCGTCTTCTACAAACGCCTCTTTAAACTTCTCAGGGTTAGTCAATACATCATCACCCCACATCTGCCTAGCCACATACAACATTTCATTTGGTACCTTAGCAATAAGTCTCCAATCTCTCTCGTTATTAAACCCATCAGTGTTCTGTTTAAGTCTTGCGTTGTCAGCAAACACCCCATTAAAGCCACTCTTAACGCCCTTGTTCATCTTAGCTTTACGAGCAGCTTCAATTTTCTCTCCTATTGCTGTTGCTAGTATTCTTTCCTGTTCCTTATTCTTAGGTGCCAAGTCTTGTAACATTTTCATTACTTCACTGGTACTCTTTTCTAGTTTATTACCCTCTGGGTCTATTAATTCCATATCATATTATACCATTACAACAAAAAAGGGGCCTAAGCCCCCTCTCTGTTACTTGAATAGTAATTAGCTTACTAATCCAGTCATCTTACCATTCATAGCTTCTGCTCTTGCTTCAAGAGTTAGCTCTCCGATAAGGACACCATTCTTAGCGTCTGCTGTCTCTGGTGTATCTTTCTTGCTGACAGGTCTTAACTGTGCAACTGCCCACATATCTTTCTGCAATACTGCTAATTCTGTTGCAGCTATTTGGCTATCTCCCTCTACTGAGAGTCTTCCAAATGGTGATTGATATACTAATGTTTCGTTAGTATAAGTCGTATTACCATCGTTAAATGTTCTCTTTGCTGCCATTAAAGCTGCAATAGCATTTACCTGTGTGTAAGAACCTAGTAACCAATCTGGTCTACCACCGTTCTCATAACAACTCTGAATTAAGCTGTTAAGTTCTGCTGCTGCTAATGCTCTACCAGTACCAGTTCCAGTTGAAATATTGGTCGTAATGAATGCCATTATTCCCTTTAATCTTCTACCAGTTCCTGATGCTCCTGAGTTTGCAGTTCCGTTGATAAGAGCTTTCTCAATGTCTCTACCAATAGCTTCTAGTCCTACTTTTACTCTAAATGCGTACTCGTCTTCCATTCCTGCTGGATCTACAGCCTGTTGAGTCTGTGATACCTGGAATGTCTTACTGAATATCTGAGTATAGTTAGATAGTCTGCTTGGTGCTGTCAATGCTCCGTATGAGAAACTTGCTCCCTCAACCTGTGCATTTACTGCTGCGGCATCCTGTGCGTATGTGCTCCACTCATGAATTGAGTTTCTTGCACTGACTTTTCTTAGCTTTGCGTAAGCTGGTGTAGTCATATCACCAATTTTTGTTAATACATCTGTCAAATCTTCATGATTTGTAGATGAATCGTATGTCTGATAAACAGCCATGTTAGTATCTAAAATAGTTTAAAGTCCTCGTGTCTCTTAATGGCTGCTGCGATAATTTACGCTTTTCCAATTCCTAACCTATATGTTAAGGCTGTCTTTTTAAGACTTAGGCATTGGTGCATGCTTCTTAAGAAACTGTGTAAAATCTCCAGTTTTACTTGCAGCCTCTAGCTCTGAACTTCTAGTATCGTTTACTTGGTTCATGCCTCCTTGCTGCTTCTCTGAAAATGTTGAGCTTCTCTGTTGCTTTGCTTTTGTCTCGGCTATCTGGTCAAGGTATTTGAGTTTATAAGCTGTCTCAGGGTCAGATATATACTGTCCACTCTTAGCTAACTCATCCATGTACTCTGCCATTTCTGTAGCAACAAACTTAGGCATACCATCCGAGCCATCGTGCTTACCCTCTAGTCTATTACATTCTGCAATAAACATGTTGGCAGCTTTCTGCTCTTGTGCCATTTTCTCCTGTTCCTCTTTAGTAACAAATCCAAGCTTTTGTAGAGTTTGTTTTGCAACCTCTAATTGCTCTTCTTGGTACTGTTGCTCTGGAGTCATGGTAGAAAGTCTCTCACTCTCTTCCTGTTTTGCCTTTAGCTCTGCCAGTTCCGCTTTGTACTTCTTAGCCTCCTCGTTTTTTTCCCTAAACACATCATAAGGGACATGTTTAGATATTTTCTCCTCTTGGGTTGCCAAGTCAGTACCCTGCTCTACTTTATCGGTGATTAGCGTCTTCTCTGACGATTCAACAGAAGTATCCACAGTGCTTGTTTCTACAGGTGCTGATTCTGTAACGGGAGCTTCCGTTGTATTTACAGCTATTGAGTTTGTGTCCTCCATTAAACTTGCCTACATTTTAACGACTTCTGTGTCGTACAGGCTAAAACAATTTAAATATAAAGAGCCAATATGCTCACTGTGTAATGGGCCGAGGATAGACCCACTACGCACTAAGTACATTAAATTATAACATGCTCGTAACACTACTTAGGGTACCTGTAATTGCATACCCTCTGGTAGTGGCATGTTAGGATCCATTTCTGTCGGCATTCCTCCCTGTGGCTCAGGTGGCATTTGTTCTTCTAGTAATCTCTCTGCTTCTTCTTCACTGTCAATGTCTAATCCCTCAAGCAATGTCTTTCTACTCACATCTCCACCTGCTCTTAGGGTCATTAGTATCTCTTTCTTACCCTCTTTGGTATGTGCTACCCCACTGGTTATTCTTACCTTAACCTCTGGGTTAGATGGTATTGCAACAACCTGCATAAGTCTTTCCATTTCCTTTGGTTCCATTCCACCACCTAATATTCCATAATACTCCCCTGTAGAGCTTCTGAATGGCTTTGTAAGCAACTGATACTTGTATCCCATTTCAAGTATGTCCTCTCCAAGCCTTGCTAAGGTGTTTGATAGGTTGTTGACCAAGTCGTACAACTGATTGAAATTAGCAGCAATTAAACTTTCAATAGCTATTCCACTCTTAACTCCCGTTGGTGTTTGTCCAATAAACGCCTCGTTTGCGGCACCTATTAACTGAATGTAAGTTCCAAGTGCATTAATCTGTCTGTCTACATCACTTCCCATTGGAGGTGTAGGTAGAAACTCTGGTTTAAATCCGTTCTTATAATATATCTTTTCTCCATTTTGATTTGTAACACTCTTAACTCCTGCACCCTTTGGTATAAGAAGTCTTCCCTTGTTTATGAGGATATTGTACTCAAGCCTACTTGTTTCTAGGTAATTGGAAGCTTTGTTAAGGGGTACTATGTTTTTAACCCAACCCTCACCATAAATACCACCTATGTTAATATCAGGTTGGTATATTTCAAACGGAAGTTTCTTAAACTCAGACAACTCGTTTCTTAGTATTTCATCATTACAAGTTGTTATTACTCGTATCCCATCTTTAGTAACACACCATGTTTCGTGAAGTATTAAGTTCTTAGTAGAATTACTCGTGTTATTTTCACTATTAAGTATTAGGTTTTTATAATCACTTTCGCTCAGTGCCGAGGTGGTACTTAAATCTTCTATTATCTTCTTATCGTAGTTAGGGTTGTCTTTAATCAGCTCGTAAGGCTTACTCATAACCTTAACAACATACCTTGCGTCTTCCATACTTGTACAATATGGGTCAATGTAGGTATCAAACGGATCAAGTGCTTCTATCCAAGCATTCCCCTCTCCATCATCTAATCTATCATCGTATCCATATTGAAATACACCAAGTCCGTAAAGCAAACCATAAAGCAAACCCTTGTTCATCTTCTCTTCAATGTTGAGCCTATCGTATTGGAACGCTAAGTATTCACCTAATATTCTACTTGTATCTTTATCTAATTCCCCGTAAGGCAAAGCGTCTACATCCCAAGTTGGTCTTGTCTTCATTACAGCATTTCTTACAGCTCTACACACCATATAAGTGTGATTAATGTAAAAGGTAAGTGGGTTTCTAACATCTTTTACAAAACTACCTGTTGTTTTATCAAACTTGAGGTTCTGGTTGCCCTTGTAGTACATGTAATTAACAAACCACTGCAACTCTACTTTCTCACCTCTCCAGTTTCTACTCTCTTCAAACTTCTCTTTAGTATAGGATAGCCAATATGCTTTATCATACTCCTTTTTTCTCCCCTTTTCCTCGTAGTCTTGGGCTGTACTTGTTGCCATTTGTATTTACTAACTAGATTAAGTTCCTCGTTTACTTTTCGTTTTTCTCTAAAGCTTCTGCAATAACACTATCCATGTTCTCTAATTCTACTAAGTTGCTTGTGTCTTCTATCTCGTCTACCTGTGGCTCACTGTATGCTGTGTACTCTGGTAAATCCCTAGCCTTAAGTAACTTCTGAAGCTCTCTTGTTTCCTTTGAACCTACTATCGTTATTAAACAGGCTACAACACCAAGTGCTATGACTGCAACTCCTAGCAAAATACACAATGCAATGACTATTGTTTCCATATATACAATTATAACATATTAGATAATACTATCTCCCGACATCATATCATCAATAGTATCGTTAATATCGACCTCTCCCTCTTCCTCTTCTTGCTCAAGCAGTCCATACATATTAACCTTTGGATGCTCAAAGTAGTCTGGTCGTGAATGAATAACATACCTTAAAGTGTCTGCTAAGTCCTCCCCTAACTTAAATGGTTCTGCTCTACTACTATCCTTCTCTTCGTTCCACTTACGCCAATGATAATTATTCAACTCGTCTCTTAACATAGAACACCTCTTAGATACAAACAACTTATCGTCTCTAAACATTCTGGTTACCCTGTTAATTCCTGCCATAACATCATTATTACCAGGTACAAAACCCCACCCTTCCTCTTGCAGTTGGAACATCATACTCTGCCCACTTGTTTGCTGTGTTCCCTTACTTGCAGGGTCTATAATAAACATTTCTATATTATCCTCTCTAAGTCCATTTCTAGCTAACAACCCGTGTAGTTGATTACTTATGTCTTTAGCTGTTAAGTATTGCTCTCTAAACTCATCAATAACAAACACATTACCATTGGTATCTTCTTTAACAAGTATCCCTGCTGTTGGATGGTTCCAACCCACATCTAATCCTACAAAGTAAATATCAGTAATTTGTTTCTCTGTTTCTCTTACATGTCTTCTCTCATTGAAATCAGGATACACAAGTCCTTCAAACTTCTCAAAGCTAGCTAAATACTCCTGCTTAAACATAATGTCGCTTAAATCTTTCTTAGCCTGCTCTACCAAACTCTTATCAATGTATGGGTTATCCAGTGTTGTAAACTTCCAAGCTTCAAACCCATCCTCTTTGCTTATTGCTGGTTTGTAAAAGGTGTCATACACCCAGTCATATCCTTGTGGGGTTGTTGTTACCCATGCTATACCATTCTTATCTGTTAATGTTGGATATATTACTTCCCATACAGCCTTACTCATAAAACATGCCTCATCAAGCCATATCCAGTCTAACCCTACACCTCTTAACCTATCAGGGTTCTCACCACTTCTAAGTGTTATTGTACTTCCATTGATTAATTCTAGCCTGTTGTCTGATTTATTCCAGTCTCTTATAGCACTTGGGGGACACCACTCAAGTAGTATTGGTATGTTTACATCCTTAAGCATTTGATATGTAGGTGATATGATCCACCCATGAGTTGGTCTACCCTTAATCTTTGGTACTTGGTCTGCTTGCCATAAAGCCTCTATGGTACCTGCTACACTCTTACCACCTCTTCTTCCTGCAATAAAGGTTCTAAACCTCGCGTTGGAAGCATGAAACTCTTTTTGGTACTTATGTGGTTTATATGTTTGTATCATCAACGAATATCCCCGCAGTTATCTTCTCTCCCTGACTTGTCATGTCTACATTCTGCCTCGCCTTTCCTACACCCATTTCAATTAACCATTTGTAATTATCACTCTTAACCTTTTCGTCATCAGTTGTTAATGTTATCCCCCATAAACCTCGCAGTGCACTATCAAGTATTGCAAGCTCATCATAGACTATCATTAAATCTTCATAGGTGTGTCTTTGAATAATAGCTTTGTTCTCACTGTCTTGTACTATGTCTTTTACTTTCTTTAGCATTACTAATTATGGGTTAAACTATATTTAATTATACCACTATTTTAACCTATCTAATTCTTTTATTATTTTTGTTCTCTTTTTCTTTAATACCTCTAGCTTATCCTCGGTTGTTTGTGATCTGTTTCTTTTAGCTTGTAGACTATTGATTATATTATGTCTTTCAAGGTTAATTTGGGCCAGTTGTTTTTTAAGCCTATCTCTTTTACCAAATATTCTATCCCAGTTTTCCTCATAATTTTTAATGTCTTGCTTGGTTCTGGTTGTTGTTGGTTTACTTATATCACTACTCATAGTTGTGTAGCCCAAATGGCAACATCAATTAAGTCTAAACTAGGTCGTTGTATATGATAATCCATGTCAATTTTCTTTTGCCTTGGTAGTTTATCTCCTATTTTTAAGTATGTGTTGTTCATTGGCATTCTGTTTGGCTCTCCACTCGCCTTAAAAGCTTCATGCTCGTCTACTACATACACGGGTATTCCCATAAGCCTTGCAAAGCTTTCAAATGTAGACGGATTAGGAGTAAACACCATGTCGTAACTAGGTAGTTTCTCTTTAATGTCTGCTAAAATAGTATCACTCTCTACATTGTTAAACCACTTACCCTTGTCTGTTGTAATATCCCCTGACTTGTCAATAAGTTTTACAGTCCAGTCTAGCTCTGGGTATGCCTTAACTAACTGGTCAAAGAGTACCTGATTATAAATAGACATATCTTTCACCCAGTGCAATGCTACAAACAAAGCCTTGTTGCCTGTGTGCTTTGTCTTTTTAATGTCGTCATAAATTGGATTACCTGTTATTAGTATTTTACTCATTGGCACACCCTTTCTTACTAAAGACATAAAACTTCCCTGCCCTAATGCCAAGTACCCATCAGCCATTGGCTCTCTACTGTTTAATTCATAGTCATACAAAGCACCAAAGCCATGTTCAAACACAACTACTTTCTTTCCTAACCCCTTAAGTGTCCTCACATGTTGAGCAAACGGAAAGTCTGCCCACATAAACACCACTTCTGCACCTGCTAAATCACTATTACTTGGTTCCCATTGCCAAAAGTTATGATGGTTGTATACAAGATATTTCATATTAGTTTCCACTTCCCTGGTATTAAATTAGCTATTGATCGCCTATGCTCTAGGTCTCTTTCATTATAAACTGCACCTATTTTCTTGTTTCTTTCCTTAACCAAATCAACATCAATGTCTCTTAGATGTAACATAATTAAGTCTGCATCAAGCAGAGTAGTACCCTTTACACGATGATTACTTAAATACACTTGAGGCTTTGTTATTATCACACACTTATCGTACATTTCATCTCTACTCCAATGAGTCCTTTGCGATAGTATAGGTTTACTTAGGTCTATGGGCTTATCCCCTACCATTTGTAGTACATTATAACCAACACACCTTACTGCACTCTCTTTAACCCTATCCAAATACTCTCCTAAATCCTTATACTTCTCTGGATTGGCTACCACTATCTCATCAATATCAGCAAACAAGATTAAGTCGTACTCCTTAAACAACTCTTCTTGTAGGGAGTTAAGCAAAGAATAAGTGGCACCCCAGTCTCTTCTTAAAATATCCCCTATCTTAACTATTTTAATGTCTAAATACTTTGAGTAATAGTCCTTCCAAATACCGGTCATGTCTGAGTGGTCGTGTTCAAATGTTACCGCTATTCTTTTCATTTTTGTATTTGACCTAGTCCGTTTGAGTTAAGTCGCTCACTAAATGTCCACTCCGGATGTTGCTCTTGTAGTTCTCTAAAATACTGCTTAACACCAAAACCTCTCTCTGTTACCTGAGTATCATGAAGTATAATACGCCCACCCTTAGGTACAAACTTACTCCAGTTTTCAAAGTCTTCTTTAATGTCCTCGTAAAAATGCCTACCATCAATGTGTAACAAGTCTATGGGCTTGTTCCAACCTCTAAGTGCTTCATTAAATGTCTTTTTGATTACTTTTACATTAGGGTACTGGTTGAGAGTTTCCATTGCTATGTTCTCTATCTCATTACCAAACTTCCCACTGTGTTCGTCTCCTATGAAGTGATCCACACCATACAGCTTAGTTGGTAACTCGTTATCTAAACAACTCTCTGCCATTGTAGCAAGCGAGTGTCCTAAATACACCCCAAGTTCAACAATAACCTTTGGCTTCCAAACGGGTATCTGGTTGTAAATGTAAAGAATATGTCCTTCCCATGCAGACTTATATTTTCCTAAGTGTTCGTACCATTTAAACTCTTCAAACATCACTATCCTCGCTTAATTTATCTATATATATTATACCATTTCACATTACAGGGAATACATAATCAGCCCTTAAATCGTCTAGTGCTTCCTTGAGTTCCTTGTACCACTCGTGGTTGATTTCACCCTTGTTTAAGATACGCTCTGAAACTACAATACACTCTGATAATTCACAAATGGGTAACTTCTCGCCTAACCAATAACTGTTGATTAACTCTGGCCAGTTGATTTTCCTACATCTGTAGATACAAGCCCTGTGTGGGTCAAATGTTAAATCGTCTGGGTAAATATCGTGCCACATCAAGTACGCTATTAGCCCTATACTAGATGTAACAAAGTCGGCTTCTCCTTTATTCATGGCAGTAATAAAGTAAATTATATTCAATATACCCCCACTCAAGTTACGATGTCAATTACCTAACGACTACCTAACCAGTGTGGATGGTTCATTGTCCATTTAACAGTCTTTTCTAAACTAACCTCAAAATCATATGGTGCTGTAATTAAGAGTTTAACCATTGTAATCTTGTAATAATTTAAGTTGCTCTTGCATATCCTCTATACTCCACTTTTTAATCTCATTCATATTACAAACAATATACTGCAAATCTTCCCAACGGTGGTCTTCCATCCAAAAATGCCCCCATTCTGGGTTCTTATGAAAAGAGTTGTTTTTGAATAAATGACACCCAACACAGCAACAAATACCATTTTTTAAGTCCCACCTTAACATCCTGTTACTTCTTGAAACATAGTGGTGTGGGTTTAGATTTTAAACATTTCCACACACCTCGCACTTCCCCTTTGAAAGAATTGCCTTACTCCAAGCCTTGTCTAGTTTATGTCCTAGTGTTGTTTTTGTTATCTTTGACACTTTTCCTTCCTCTCTTAGCATAAGTTAAAACTTGCTTTTCTTGGCACTCGTCTAAATACATAACACCTTTAATTATTCTAGGCTTAATTCCCCTTGCTCGTATTCTTTTGTAAATTATTACAGGATACGACTTGTTGTCTTTTGCTATCTGATAGACTGTCTTCATTGTGCTAAACTCCAAATGTAAAGTAATACTAAAATACCCCAATAAACCACTACACACCCAAAGAACCCTAAGACAATTAAAAGTAGTGTTAATTTCAAACCATCTTTTATATCTTCTTTCATATTATACAATATTAAAAAATTAAAATAAGTAAAACTATAATAACTAGCACCCATACTACCCATCTTGCATCACTCTCAACTAGGGCGGCTATAATTGTTCCAATAATCTGGAGAACCAAAGGTAGTACAAATACTACAAAGGCTACTGCTAATACTATTGTCCAAAACATTAGTTCATCCTCCTTTCTGTGTTAAAGGTTTCGTGAACCTTTCTTAAACTTCTTACAATTTCCTGTGTTGATCCAGTTATCATCTTCCAAGTATTAGCCTCGTTCTCTGCCTCTGCTCGTACCAGGTTGGCACTACTCATAAGGGCTGTTAGCTCCATGTCTAGTTTGTCAATCATAAACACATCTGGGTTTTCGGATAAGATTACCTCTTTAGCTTGTCCTATCTTTTCAAATATCTGCTCTTTAAGTTCGTCTTTTTTCATTCTTGTTTCTATATTTAAAATAATCTAAAACAGCCCTCTGGTTTGGTTTCCAAAAGGTGTATATCTCTGCAAAGGTAACAATGTCGCTTGCAGGATAGTCTTTTATTAAATCAATCTTTTTATTTCTAAGTGGTATTAAAATCTCTACAAAGAACTTCGCCATTATCTGTGTAGTATTAGCTTCTATGCTTCCTATTTTTAAAACAACATCACCCATTTCCTCTTTCTTCATTCTTCCTCCTTTAATAAATTAATTGCTTCCCATAACTTGTTTATCTCATCCTCTAGGAAGAGTATATATAACTGAACCTTGTCTTTATCGGCAGGTGTGAAGTCGTACTCTGTAAGGCTTAGTTCATTACCATTTGCCAATGTTGTCCAATTATATTCCTTACTATCTAAACCTCTTCTTACAATCTCCTCGTTTAGTGTATCTTTTCCGTATTCATATCTTGGCAACTTAAACTTATCCATTATTCTTCCTCCTTTAATAGTTTAGACAACTTTTCTCTTAATATACCAATCTGTTCCATCTCCTCCTTTAGAATTGAGAACCTCAGAGAACTTGTTTTCTTGAATAGCAACTCTCTCTCCATATCTTCATAATATACTTGCAATCCAGTTGCCAAATAGTTTAACTTCTCTTTAGTAAATATCCTCTCGGATAGTACTCTCTTTAATGTGTCCGTATAGTCCTCTGCTTCTTTATGATAAGGTTTAAGTATATCGTGTAATTCATCAAATGCTTCTGCTTTCTCCTTACTCTCGGATAGTAGTTGAGATATAAAATCTCTTAAATCTTCCTCATTAGCTTCTTTTCCGTCTATCATAAAATATTCTCCATCTTCCCAAGTAATTCTTTTCCTCCACTCCTCTTGCTTCTCTGGTTCATTTGGAATTACAGTTTTAGTAACCCCATTTGAATCAACTTTTTCTATATGGTGATTACCACATTCATCATTCCATTCTCTTGTTTGTGATAATTCTTTTCTTAACTTTGGATTCTTCAACACTTCTAAAGTTCCACACTTGTATTCTCCCTCTGGTTGCTTCTGGGATTGGTTAAGGTAATCTATTATCTCGTTGATTTTAAGCTTCATAGTTACTTCGCTATATCCACTCATCTTCTCTATCTTATCCATTGTTTTTACTTTGTTTAATGTTATCTAACTCTTTCTCAATATCATCTACTAAAACATACTCTAATGTGACCCTATATCCGTGTTCCTCTTTTTCTATTTTGTAATTAGTTTTCTTCTTTAGTACCTCCTCTAGCACCTCCCTCTTTGCTTCTTGTACTGCATTGTTAATCCATACTCCTATTTCTTTAATCCAGTAGTCTTTTAGTTCTTCCTCATTCTGCTCTGTCCAACCCGATACTCCAATTGGGGACACTATGAACATATCCAAATCTTTTCTAAACTTCCTTATCTCTTTCTCCTGCTGTGTCATTTTGTGTCCTGTTTAATGTTAGATAGGAACTCCATCAACCATTTAATCTCTTGGGTAATCATCGCAATTTGCCCATCGGTAAAAGCCTGTCCACATTCCCTCAACTGCCACCTTTGGTTGGCAAGGTCTGTTTTAAGGTCTTCTAGTAATTTAATTCTTTTTTGCATTTTCTCTTCCATTCTCTGTAATGATTAAATTAAACTAACTAATCAGGGATGCAGGACTTGAACCTGCGACCTCCTGCTTCCAATGCAGGCACTCTAGCCATCTGAGCCAATCCCTGTTATCCCTTAACAACTGCTAGTGGCTTCAATTCCACCAATATTTTTGTTAAGTCTTTCTGGTTTTCCATAACAACATCTATGTCCTTATACGCTTGTGGTGCTTCTCCAAAATCTAAATTACCTTTCCTATCCTTACCCCACCTACCATATACAACTCCCTCCATAGACTTGTCTGCTTCCTCTAATGTTATACTTCTACTCGCTTCCATTCTACCCATTTTTCTACCTGCTCCGTGTGAACAACTCATAAAAGATTGAACATTCCCTAACCCCTCTGTTATATATGACTTTGTACCCATAGAGCCTGGTATAATTCCAACCTCTCCTAGTCTTGCACTTGTTGCACCTTTTCTGTGAACCCATACATTCCTACCCATATGATTTTCCAACCTTGCGTAGTTGTGTGCTATGTTAATTATCTCATCTGCTTTGTAATCCCCAAGTACATCTGTTATTACTCCCATAACTTTTTCTATCATTAGCTTTCTATTAGCAAATGCAAAGTCAACGCAATACTGCATTTCTTGTATATAATCTTGACCTTCTTTAGTATCGGTAGGTAGATATGCTAAGTCTTGTTCTATAACATTTGGTATATACCACTTCTTAGCTAACTCAATAGCTTTTGCATTGTAGTAGTCGCACACCTGTTTACCCAAGTTTCTACTACCCGAATGTATCATTATCCATAGCTCTCCATCACTACTTTTCTGTAATTCTATAAAGTGATTACCCCCACCAAGTGTTCCTATTTGTGTTAAAGCGTTGTCATACTCCTGAGATACGACTACACCATTAGCACCCTTACTGTTACTAAAAGGCATTAAACTCTCGTCTTGTTTCTTCTGGTGGTGTGCAAACCCAACTGGTACAACCTTTCTAATACCACCAAGTATCTCTTTTAATTGTTCCTGCGTAATACTTTCGGTTTTTATATGAGTATTAACCGCACACATTCCACAACCAATATCTACGCCCACCATATTGGGGCTAATAACATCAGTAAGAGCTACAACCCCACCAATAGGCATACCATACCCTTGGTGACTATCAGGCATTACTGCAACCCACTTATATATAAATGGCAAGTTAGCAATGTTTTTTATCTGCTCCATAGCTCCATCTTCTATATCTTCTAACCATAGTTTTACCTGTGTTTTTTCTGTGTTGATTTCTTTCATCTTCTCTTCTGATTAAATTAAACTACTCCTTAATAACTCAATATACAGAAGTAACTGAACCGCACAAGGTATCTTGCAACCTTACTTGTTATTGGCTCGGAGACCCACTGCTCTTCTAGAATATAGAACAGATATGTCCGACTTGTACCTTACTTCTGTACACTCAATTATTAAAGAGCTAATAACCTGTATGAGATACTCTGGGTAAGGATTTGCACCCTACAACATCCAGTGGCCTACTTTGCTACAATGCGAATCACGCAACACATTTCGGCCGAGCGGACAGGCTGCTCTGATTAGGAGAATCACTTTGCCCCTGTGACATAAACCTGCGTCTACCTATTACACCACCAAAGTACCTCATACAAATTATTAAAAGAACTTGCAGGGGTTAGAATTGAACTAACTACTCTTAGGCTATGAACCTAAAGTGCAACCGTTACACTTCCCTGCGATGTTACCTGTGCCTTAGCTCCAGAATTAAAGTGGGTTAGTCGTATTTAAAACTGCCCGAATTAAATACCCACAATCCAGAACCAGGGTACAAGTAACACCCTAATTTTTAATTCATTTCTAAAAGAGCTTTTTGTACATTACCCATCCAAGTTGTAGTGTGGTCATTCCCTGTGTATCTTTTTGCTTTCTCATAGTTAGTTGCTACATCACTGTAATACTTTCCAATACCCCTACAAATAACCTTTGCCATCTCCTCTTGACTTGGATCATAACTCCTATTTCCATTGTAAAAATATCCAAAGTAGTTTGTATTCCTGTCTGTTGTTTTTCCCATTCCTGTCTCTGCTACACTAATTGCGACCACTAACTTAAGTGTTGGTATATCACAATAATTTCTCAAGTGTTTAATGTAACTTGTGTCATACTCCCCACCATACCTTGCTATATACTTTTCAATATTATCCGTAAGGGGCTGTGGTGCCTTTAAAACCTCTTGTTTTTGTGGAGTGGTCTGTTGAGCCACAGGGGACACCTCTCTAATTTCTAGGGGCACTACAGGGGCTTGGGTAATAGTTTGAGTAGTCGCCTGTACTTGCCTTTGCTCGTTTGTGGTTATCCAACCCTTGTCTACTAGCAAATCTAGTAAAACATATATCGCTAGAATTAGCAAAACAAGTATTAACACTCTCCTAGCTATAACCTCTCCTCTTTTTTGTCCGTCAAAGAGATCAACACCCATAACGCTACCAACAACCTTATTTCTAAGTCTGCTAGTCTTTTCTTTTAAATTAATTACCTTCATATTTGTAATATAATAAGTTATATATTGTTTATATCTTACACCCTGTACAACTAGTGTCAAGTGTTTAAAATAATCTTATAGTAATGGGGGCTGGGAATTGAACCCAGCAACGGTTATTACAGGAAGATATGAAACTCCCTTGCTAAGCTTTCGCTATAAAGCCACCCTGCTTATTATTTAGCAAACCCCTTACTCTTTTGGATACCCCATTATTTTAAGAGCCACTTAAGAACCTTTCTATCTTTTCTAAAACTGCTTCATAATATGCTTCTGCTCCTATTTCCATTCGTAAATTGTTTTTTACATATTCAAACTCTTTCTTACTAAAACTTCTCTCGGATAGTAGTTGGGATATGAAATCTAACAACTCATTCTGCTTGAAAGACAGTTCTATATCTTTAATCTTCCCACTTTTAACATCTCCTATTAAGCCCTTACAAGGTGACAAAAGAAGTAATCTCTCTCTCCACTCCTCTTGCTTCTCTGGTTTGAACTTAAATCTTTCTAACTGTTCTTCTGCCTTTTTGTCAAACTCCTTTTTATGTTCTTTCCATTCCTTAGAACGCCTTTCTATGCCTTTTATTGTCCCCTCCTCTAAATCCTCTAGCTCTTTATTCCTTGAGAACGCCATATCTACACATAAATCAATAGCCTCCTCTGCATCACTTTTTATCTCTGGTTGCTTCTTGGGTTGGTCAATTCTTAAATCCCAATACTTTAACAACATTTCCAAATCAATCCTAAAAGATCCGGCAGCAAACCCGTCTAATTCGTCATAACCATTCCATTTATCTAATAACTCTTGTAGATATTCTTTTATATTCTTCTTCATTTCTTTATTTAGTTAATTTAATCTGCTTCGTACAGCTTTTTACTAAAGCTCTCTTCTAGGTCTTTCATAAATCTTATCTTAACCTCGTAGAGCTTTTCTTTCTGCTCAATAGTCATTTCTTTGTTCAACTCTTTTTTCAATCTTTCTCTAATTCTCATTCTCTCTTCTAACCTACCAAACACACTTGGAGTGTCTTCTGTTAGATCCACTACCCTCACACCTTTAATTGGTCTTGATATTTTCATATTTATAATTTGTTAAAGTAATCTGTTAAATCCCATATCCTAGCTCCTGCCTTATCAACAGGGTTGCCATAAGTGTCTAAGTCTACCCACTTAAAGTCTAGGTCATAAAGAAATCTACCTATGCCCCACTTAACAGCAGCTCTTTTAAAAGCATCGCTAAACTCTCCCTTTTCTCCCTCAAATGGACTTGGTACTCCAGTGTCTTCCTTTGCTACCCACTCGCCACCTATTCTCAACTCAAGCTTACAAATAAGGCTACCCTCTCTTCTGTAGCTATCTCTCCAGTTCTCTATTCCAACTGCTCGGTCTAATAAATCCATTACATCTCTTGCGTCTATGTAAGCAACGCACTGTGCTTTCTTTCCGTCTTTGCTTTTACTCTGTATCTTCCACTTGTATGGAATTGCATAAGTAAGCTTTTCGGTTAATGTATACTCCTTTTTATTTTCCATCTTTGTCCTCATTAATTTTAGATAATAACTCAATGTATACAATTTTATCTATGTTAATCCAAAACTCTCTACCCTCAACAAAACCAACCCCCCGAACACTAATAAAAAAAGTTCCCATCACATTCGCAGTGTCTAGTTTACTGTAAATATCTGTATCAGTTGGTATAACCTCTCCACCAACCAGTACAATCTTATACTCGTTTTTCTTATTTTCCATCCTCTTGGTAATAAAAAATTATCTAACTATTTTGTAAACACGATTTAACATCTCTATCAAATCAAATAGATCATCAGCTGTTAATGATAACCTAACCCCACCAAAGTCTATTGTGAAATGTTTAAAACCCCTATCCACTACAAGTGTGAGTTCGTCTCCACCATATCTGTTTTGTAGTATGACGGTCTTACTTTGTACTTGTTCTTTCATATTAAATAATAAGTAATAATTTATATTGTTTATATATTACACCAACTTAAAAGCAGTGTCAATAACTATATTATCCTCTAGTAATTGGATTTCCTCTACATAAAATCTATCATCTGAACTCTTGTTATGCTCTATACTAATGATTTGTGCAGCTTTTATATTATCAACTGTTCTTATAACTTTGTCGGTTGCCATTCTTTTAGGAAACTGTGTGTACTTTTTAACTCTGTAAATCTTAAACATGAAAATAAAAATAAAAATTAAATAGTTTCTATTACACTCTTGGTAACTAGCTTGTCATCATCTCCCTGTAGCCACTTCCAGAAGTTTATGTAATTGGTAGACCTTCTTGTAAACCCATAATCACCATACTCTCTATCAAATAGCATTAGTTTTTCTTGTATTGCATATTCAACCCTACTTCTAGGTGCAGTGCCTAGTGTCATAGAGTGTAAATGCTCAACCCCATTAACACTAACCTTTGTAACAAACAACTGTTTCTTTTTCATTTGGTGTATTGATCTAATAACTTAGCTGTTCTCTTCTTTTCCTCTACTAACCAATCAAAGGGTAAACTCTCTTCTATTTCTGATTTCTTATTTAGGATTTCTGGTTTCTGATTTTTGTTTTCTGATTTATGATTTATGGTTTCTAGGAGTATAGGGGTACTATATATACTACTATCTATACTAGTATCAGACAATAGTGTATCAATTACCACTCTTGGAATACATTCAATCTCTTTAATAAAAGCGACTTGGTTCTTTGGAGAGTTCCTATACGAATTATATTTCTCAATATTAGGAATAAACACCCACCCCATACAAAAGATTGCTTTGGGTTTTAACTCACCTTTAGTTTTCTCTGATATTTGAAACCCCATATCAAACTCCAACTCTCTGTCCGTCAGCTCATAGATACCTGATATGTTGATCTTGTCGTTTGTTAAAAGATAGAGCCAAAGGAATTTAGCCTCTTTAGATAAATTAGCAAACCACAAGTCCTTCCAAACCTTTGTGTGTATGATTCTTGTTTTCATTTTTGCTTGGTCTTAAATTAAATAGCCAAATAAGAGAGTTGGCGACCAAGCGTGGAAACCAACCCCCTTATTTGAATATCTAACTTTGAAACATTTTGCTTGGTCTTTTTCATACTAAATCTAATATATATCCATTTTTAAACGATGTAAATAGGGTTGTAGTAAATAATTAGGGGATAGTGTTATATCAGAATTACACCTGTTTAATCTTTATACTACTCCAAACAGAACCCTTTTTAATACGCCCTATTGTTGTTTGGCTAGTTTTAAATATTCTAGATAACTCTGCATTACGAATACCACAATATTGCCCCATTTTAATCTTTAAGACATCTCTGTTTTTAAGATTTGTGTTTATGTGGTTTTCTCCGAGCTTAAACTTTCCATGTATACGATTATGCTCAGTCCTTGTTACTATCAGGAGGTTTTCTATTCTATTATCAAGCTTGTCTCCATTTATATGGTGTACAATTTCTTTTGGGCTAAGCTTCCTACCTAGGTGTTCTTCCATTATAATTCTTTGTACTTTTTTGTTTGCTTTTACAAAATACCCATCGGTAGATACAGACATCCCGTCGGCCCTTTTCATTTTACACCTAAGACTGCAATATTTTCTCTTTCTTTTTAGTTCACTTGGCCTTATCATTACCGTCTTACCACATTTAATACAAACCATAGGTATCTGGCGAAGTCTTTGGGTGGAATTAAGGATACTTTTACACTCAGGAGAACAAACTCTTTTAACAGGAAGTCTAATTTCACTAGGAGATATGTGTCTTGAAAACTCTTTATGGCAAATATAACAAACTAAAGTACGCAGTTTAGACTCTTTGTTTGGTTTTTTCATATAGTTTATTATACCATGTTTAACAGTACAACGGAGAGTGAGGGGGGCTACTTTGTACTGGTTCTAGTTGTGATACTTGTAAGTAGTCCCCCTTTCTGGATTTATTGGACAATCCGCGGGTCATGGAAATTATTTCCGTATATAAAGTGAATGCGTTTGTGGCAATGGGCGTGAACAGTACAGCAGTTTTCTTTTGTGTTTTTCCCCCCACGACAACGGTTTCTACAATGGTGTATTTGAAGCGATTGCTCCGTTCCTTTCTGGTTGCATACCGAACATATATAACCTTGGGCTATTTTTATTTCGTGTTTCCAATCAAGCTTTGGTTCTCGTTCTACTTGGGTTCTGTTTTTGTGTTTGGACACATCACACCTCTTTTACTCCTCGTCTTCTGGGGGTACAAGTCTCATCTTTTGCAAGATGGTTAAGTTGTGCATTACAGCGTACATAATGCAAACCACGACAAGAAATCCGTCTGAAGTCATACAAAGGTACAACTCGCAGTCGTAGGATTCCTCCTTACCACAGTCAATACATGGTAGGACTTTAATAGGCATTTCCAATCTCCTTTTAAAAGAGCCTGAGCTATTAAAAACTCAACAGAGTTGGTAACGAAGCAGTAAGTCCTAGTTGTAGTCTATAAGTTGTGTGTGCTAGTTATAAGAATTACCAACCCTATTAAGTTTTCAACGAGCCTTAAACACCTTCCTATCCTTAAACTCCGATTTTTTCCCAGGGTTCCATTGACTAATAGGCCTAATGTAACCCACTATTCTTGAATAAACCTCACATCTTTGTCTTGTTATCATGTTTCTATGTTTTAAATATAACCTTTCATTGTTTCTAGCATTTCCTCATTACTTGAGCATACCCTTACCATTTTTCTATCATGGTTTAATACTATCCAGTTACAACCAAGTTGCTCTGCTGTTATAGGCGTATAGCCTTGATCCTTCCCATAAGCGTCTAATTTCTTAAATGTCTTCCCATTAACAAGTGCAACCTTTCTAGCACCACCACCATACTCAGGTTGGTATATAACACTCTCACCAGGTTTGTGTGTGTGTCCTGCCATAATAATATCTGCACCTTGTAACTCTCTGTTGGCCCTGCTTTCTTGATGAGTAGGGTTATACATACTTTCTCCCCTAAACCTGTGTGCCATCATAAGCCTATAAGGTATCTTACCTACTGTTAAATCAACAAAACTAACACCCCTTAAAAGAGGTCTTTGTGTATGATTACTAAACTCTATATAATTGGTTACCCCACTTTTTCTAGCCCAGCTCTCATGGTTTCCAACAATACCAGCCAATATATTATCTGAACCTATCCAAGAGAGTAGTTTGTGCATGTAAACATATTGCTCTTGCATGTTTAGTATCTCTTCCCCATAGTCAAAGAAGAGAGAGTCTGTTATATCTCCTGCTGTTATACAATAGGCTAGGGGGTGTTCTTTAATAATCCTTCCTGTTTCTTTTAAAAGCTCATAGTCTATTCCTGCATTTCCAATGTGTAGGTCTGATAGGAAAGCTATTGCTATTGGTTTTTTAGTTTCTATACTTATTTCAACATGTCTTTTCTCACCCTCAACTCTTTCCCTAAAGTCTGATCTACGCAAAGCCTCTTCGTGGAAGTCCTCAAAAGTTAAGTTTGCAGGCATAGAGCCTTCTTCAATTTCTATTCTTGCTTTCTGTAAGTAACTTTGTTCAATTTCCCTCTTTGACTCAAAACTATCCTCTTTGTTTGATTTGTATATACCCTCGGTTTCTAGGCTAGACATGGTGTTTGGTAGTGTAATTTTAATGGTGGGTTGTTTTGGTTTGTTTTTACTTCCTCGTGGTCTACTCATGTTAGAAATTAGCTAGTGTAATTACAAGTTTAGAAAAAAGTAGGGCAATAGCCCTAGTAAAATCACAAAGTATAATCCAAAATATGCAACACACGACTATCGCAAATAGTAGGGAAATAATACACACCGTGTTCTTGTTCATGTTCGAGCAGTTTAAGTTAGTGTTGTTTTGGTGTTATTTTGTTCCGTTTTCTCCTTTTATATATGCTGAAACCCCATATATAAGGGTGTTAATTAATAAATAAACCCCAAGTGTTGCCCAAGTTGGAAGTTCAACTTCAGCAACAACATCCAAAAGTCCTGTTAAGAAAAATGTTGCAGTTCCAGATATTAAAATCCATTTTGAGGCTTTTAACACCTTAACACCTGCAAACTCAGCTCTCGCCGTATTAGTTAGCTCACTCATTGCACCTTTTAAAAAAAATTAAACTAATCATCCCGAAAAACAACCCTAACGCAATTATTAAATATATCCAATCCATTATTTTCTGTTAAATAAATTATGCAAAATATCTGCAATACGATTAATCCATGTGTCCCGACCAGCTTTCAACTCATTAAGTTCTGTTACCACCTTTTTATGTTCTGCTTGCCAATAATCCCTTGATGTTTTTAACCCTGCTATATCTTCTTCTGCTTGAACCAACTCTTCCTGTCTAATTGCTAAAGTTCCCTCTAAAAAGCCAACCCTCTCTTTTGCAAGGTTTAAATCTATAACCAACTGTGCGTTGGTATCTGTAACCTGTTTCACGGTACCTTCAAGCCCCGTTACCACCCCCTGTAGCCTCTTTACCTCATCTTCACATGGCGTTGGTTGTGGGGGCTGTGGCGGCTCTACAATAGCGTCTCCTAAAACATAGGGTGCTGGGTCTATTGCAACCCCTGAAGAGTTGAGTAAAACATAGTGTAAGTGATCCCCAACTGAATTGCCCGAGTTCCCTGTTCTGTATACTTGTTGTCCAACTGAAACTCTATCTCCCTTATTAACTACCTTGTCGGCTACATACCCATGAAAATGTCTACTAGTCATTCCGTTATCGTACTTAATATAAACAACTAAAGAATTAACCCATGCCTTACCTGCTGAATCTGTGTATGAAGTAGCAACATATGATACTGTGCCAGCTCCTAGTTTGTTTGGTGAATAAATAGCGTTTCTAGTTTTGTAGTTTCCTAGGTCAATAGCCTTGTGTGTGGATTTGAATGGCGTGGTAACATGAACATTACCTTTAAATAACGAACTGTATATCTCTGCCATGTAAGTTTGTTTAAACTTAATAGTATATTATACCACTTCCCCTATTCCACTCCCCCACTCTGCTGGGTATATCCCCTATTTTACAAAAACATTGGTAATACAACACTTTTAATATCCCCCTACTGGGGAAAACCCCCTACTACACTCTACTCTACCGATGTTGTAAAATATTAAACTGTAATAGTATTTTATCGTGTATGTACTAAGCTTGTTAGCCAGTCTGCAATAGTATTCCCGAAACTTAGTATAAAAACAATTGCACCACCTATTCCTGCAATTACTTTATTATTTGTTTTAAGGCTGGTTATACTTTTCTCAAACCCCTCGTATTCCTTCATACTAATGTTTACAACACCCTGAAAAGCTCTGAACTCGTCTTTGGTAACATAATTTTCCATTATATCTTTAAAAACACTAGGTAGGTCTGTCATTAGTTTGTCAGTTTTACCATCCATTTTGTCTAGTTTAACATCCACTGCATCCACCTTTTCTTTTAAATAGGACACATCTTTTTGTACCCCTGTTATTTGTATCTCTAAACTAGCAGTCTTTTGCTCCATGTTCATGTTCTCTATCGTGTTATATTATTGTAGTCCTAGTGTTTGTAGTAAACTTGATCCGTCATCTTGCATTGTAGAACCACCAAGCATTCTTCTTACATTATTAAACCAACTCTGTGCCTGTTCTTCTGTTGAATATTCGCTTGGCATATTGGCAATCATAACTTGGTATTCACCCTCGTTCAGTGTACCAGCTAACCTTGCCTTATTTAAGATACCTGCTGCTAGTGCCTTTTGTTGGTCATAAGCAACCTTCCTATCAACTAGGTCTTGGTTAAACGCCTTTCCTATTGTTCTTCCACCTTTTTGTAGTAATCCGCCTATTCCAACATTTCTTCCTATTGAAAGAGTATCTTCCGTTCCAGTACCATAAAGCCTTTCCATTTCACTAATAGCATTGTTAAGTAATGCTGTTTCTTGGTTTGCCTTGGTTTCCTCTTCTGTATCTAACCCAAGTAAGCTTATTACTGCGTTTGCTTCTGTACTATTTATATCCCCACTTAATATTCCAACTACTAATAATTGCTTAATCTGGTCTGCTTGTGGGTTGCCCTGTGGCTGTGCTATTGGTGATTGCCCCGTTGTATCTAAGCCACCACCCATACCACCACCTGCAAAAGCACTTCTAATAGCCATTAAACCTTCATCATCATCTCCTAGTGCTGGTATTTCTGCTGGTGTTGGATTAACTAACCCACTACCAACTAGCGTACCCGTTGTAGCACCTACATTTGGAGACATCATTTGTCCTGCCCGTCCCGCACCTGCTGATAGTTTTCCTAATATACTTTGTAAGGCTGTTGGTCCTGTAATAGCACCTGCACTACCCCTACCTGATGTAAGAGAGCTTAAAACATCACTAACCTCTGTGCCAAGTGTGCTTGCACCAAGCTTACCTACTGCGGGTATTGTAATTCCTGCTGATTTCGTTACTTGCCCCACGACAGAAGGGTTTACTTTTATATACTTAGACCATTTAGAAAGTAGTGTACTTAACTCTGGTGAAACATCCCCTATAACATCCCTTACTGTACTCCTAGTTGCTGTAAATATTTGTTTAGCAGCAGCTGAAGATTGGTCGGTTGCACTATCAAAACCACCTGCTGTTTTTTGTACCGTACCTATAATATCTTTAATCGCCTTCATAGATAAGTTACCAGCTTCGTCTGCTTGGTCAGATATTGTTTTCATAGCCCACTCAAAAGTCTGTGGGTCTTTTGCCCTAGCATAAGAAAGAGCTGGGTCAGACTGTAGTTTGTTTATAATATCGTTAGCACTAGCCGCTGGTATACCATCCTTATCAAAAGCCTCTACCATAAGCCTTGTATCATCATCTAGTGCCCTTGTAATTGCGTCTAATGCACTTGCCTTTTGGTATCTTGTTCTTGTTGGAAGTCCTAGTTTATTTGCGTCTTCATAGGCTTCGGTTGCCCATTTTTGAGCATTATCCCAACCATCTAGTGTTTCGGCAATATCTTTCTTTCCAAGCCCCCAGTCAAGCGTAGCCTTTTTACCAGCTACTTTTGGGGTTTTAACATTTACTTTATTTATTAGTGATTTACCAAGTGAGCTTAACCCTTTACTAATACCATAAGAAACTCCTGCCCCTGCAGCTCCTAAAGGTGCAGCTATCAATGCAGACATAAGCTCATCTCCCTTTTTTGATGTTCCAACAGCACCCATAGTAGATTGTAACGCACCTAATCCAACCGTTCCAAGTAGTGAACTAGCACCAACTGGTAACATACTTGCAACCTGTGCACCACCTTTAATTGCAGTCATTGGTTTGAGTAAATCACCCTCCATATTAGCACCTGCCATTTGTGCCTTTTGTTCGTCTTTAGTAACCCCCAGTGCTTTGTTTAACTTCTTATTAGCCTGTGGGTTTACTTGTTCTTGTTGTAGTCTACTATACGCCCCCTGACTTTCTTTAAGTGCCTTTTTATAGTCTGCTATATTTTTATAATCTTCTGGTTTAACCCTTTTTACCTTATTTGCAAGTATTGTAAGTGCTGCAATTTCACCAGCATTTCTACCTGCTGATGTTGCATACTTTCCAAACCCCTTTAATAAATCACCAAATAGTGCCATTACTTTATAAGAATAAGTTTAATGATTGTCTCGCATTTACATCGTTACCAAGGCGTTGCCATAAAGCCTCAGTATTTACCTTTAATCCAAGCTTATTTGCAGTGTTCAAAATCTCTTTGTAATACTGTGGCATTTTAGCCTCTATATTTGACGCCCGCCTTAGGTCTACAATATTATTTATAGCATTATAGACTTGTTGTTTTGGGTCCACTACCACTGGCGTCTGGGTCTGACCACCATTTTTAAGTATTTCTAACAGTGCGTTTAATGTGTTGTTATCACTACCCTCAGTTCCCTTGTTAAGTTGTCTGGTAAACTGACTTTGTTGTACTGCGTCTTGGTATGTCCTCCACGCATTTTCTGCTGCTGTATTAGCTTGTTCTGCACCTGTTTGATATACACCCAAAGCTTTTCCTAATATATCTTGGTATCTATTCCCCCTTGCATTGAGTAAATTAGCTGCTGTTCCATATTGTGTAATAGGTGCTTGTCTTGCCTGTGCTATTAAAGACATTTGTTTCGTTGGGTCTGAGATAAGCGTATTTGCGTACTTTTCTCTCAATGTAGGAGCTACACTTTGTAATTGCCCTAGTGCTTGGGACTGTTGGTTGATTAAATCTTGGTTGTAGTTAGTAGCCTCTCCATAAGACTTCTCAAACTCGCCCTTAAACCTATTAGGGTCAAAGGATTGAGCTTTCTTAAAAAGTTCCTCGTATTCTGCTAACCTCTGTTCTGTTGTTGCCATTTTTGTTTATATTAAACTAAACTCTTGTAGCCTTGTTAAGCCAATCAAGATAAGAAGACCCATAAGTACCAGCACTTGTAGTTGGTTTTGCCACTTTATATGGCGTATATGTCGTTTGTGTTGGTTTCTGTTTTCCTGAGCTTGACTCATAAAGGTCTTGTAGTCTGCTATAATCCTCTCTTGCCATTTGTTGCTGTTGCATTACATCAGCTTCAATACCTGCCTGTTGCTCACTTCCATACTTTCTGTATAAATCACCTAGGTTCTGTCCTCTTATTCCACTTCTTGTTAATCCCCTATTAGCAAAGTTAGTCTCTAACTCTCCCTGTGCCTGTTGTACAATAGGTGCATAGTAATTAGCATACACTTGCTCTGCACTTCCTTGAGCCAATTCTGGTGCAAAATATTGCTCCCATGGTAATACACTAGCAAAGTTAATAGGTTGAGCAGCTCCCGCTTCTGTACCTAGTGTTGTTGCATTTGAAACTGGTGCTACAGGTGTTACTGCTGGTGTTGATCCGTACGATAGCTGTTGCCCACTTCTAATTAGGTTAGGATTACTACCTATAACAGCCTTGTTTTGGTCGTACAATGTTCTCCAATTTGATATACCTAGTTTCTTTGCAATAGAACTTAGACTTTCACCACTTCTTACAGTATATACGGCCATGTGTTATACTTAACTATATTAAATAACTTAACAATCTCTCTCCTATGGTAGCCATTTTGTGTTTACAATGTAATAAAACATTTTATGTTAGAAACTATCGTAAAAATACTGCAAAGTTTTGCTCTTACAAGTGTGGTGGTATATATCGCTGGAAAAATAGTAAAACTATTAAGATTGCGTTTAAACATCACTACTCTGGTAGTAACCATCCACAATGGAATGGTGGTCGCAGTGTAAACTCTCAGGGTTATATTCTTATATATTCACCAGATCACCCCTATAAAGACAAAAGGGGGTATGTGCGTGAACACAGACTTGTTATGGAAAAACATCTCGGTAGGTACTTATTACCTGACGAAATTGTTCACCATAGAAACGGAAACAAACAAGACAACCATCTTAACAACCTAGAACTTTTTACAAAGATAGAACACGATATTTTACATTCAAAAGAGGCTTCTGTCCAAGCGATGTCTCGTAGAATACAAAAGGTTTGTCCTTACTGTAAAAAGAACTTTAGTGTTCCTAAAAGTTTAGAAAGGCTGGTTTGTTGTTCTCGTAGTTGTGCTACACACTACCTATGGGATACGAGAGGTCCTGAGGCTTTTGGAAGACACAAGAGATAGATTGTTAAAGAACAAATCCTCTCCTCGTTATATATAATTATAACATATCATAACAAACTGAACTCTACACCAGCCTCGTTATAGAAGATAGTGTAATCAACAGAGACGGTGCTTGCAGGTTCCGGTGTGTAATCATAAAAATCTGGAATACTAGGGGATACTTTCCTTGTATACTCTAAAACCAACTGTGTAGATGTAGAGTAGAGTTTTATATAGTAATAATTATGGTCACCCTCGTCTCCAAACACCCATAGGTTTACCTTAGTGTCTTCTATATCGTTTACATAGGTTTCGGTAAAGTCTGGGTCTGCATACACCCTCCAGTAGGTAGCCCAGTTAGTACCTATCCCTGGTTCGTCTGTGGCACTTGAGGTATGTGTTTTAATACATGTATACCAACTATAACCAGAGTCCATAACATCCTCTCCAAGTTTATACCCAGCACTTACCTGCCATTCTCCACCATTTATAATAGAAGTGTTGAAGGCATTATTCGCCATGTAGTAAAACCATAGGTCTGTTTCATAATCAACAAAAGGTGCAAACATTGGTGCATATCCAAGACCATGTGTATATGTGGCAGTTGTAACAACAACTCCACCACTAGACCCTGGGTCATAGGCAGAAGCATTTATAGTAAGTGTTCCTGTTTTAGCAACCTTAAAGGTGTCATAGCCACTATGTAACTTGTAGTCAGAATCGGTTGTAGCTCCAGCTCCCACTAAAATAGCTGGTTTGTTAGTCATGTCTTTTTTATAAGTACCACTGGATAGTGGGTCTATTAAGATATATGTCCAATTCGCAGTATCGTTTGCTGTTGCGTCTGGGTTGTGCGATGTGTAATGTGTTCCAATGGTAGCATTTATATTGGTTGTGTCTGCTGTGGTCTTCGCAAACCACCCAAACCGACCACTTACAGTCTCTCTCATAGTAAGAATCTTTGGTGTATAGGGAAGCCCGTGGGCAATGGACCCTGTTGATGTAGATTTGATACACCTTGCTATCTTGTTAAGATTGTAATCACTACTAAACGATAAGTTTCTTGGTATCGCAGTCGTTGCACCATAACCACTTCTTGCTACTTTTATACTAGGAGTCCCAGGCATCTTTGTAGGGGTCTATGTAAATTATATATTTATAATCAAAATCTTCATCGTAATCACTAGCAAATGGGTCTGCTGTATAAAAGCATAATTGTAAAACATTATCTGTTGGTCTTGATATACCAGCCCCAAAGCTCACAGGCGACCCACCTATTGTTATATCAATATAACTAGGAATCTTATACCAAGTAGAGTCGGAGGTTCTCTTAAACCATCCATGGAATAGGGGTTGATACCCCATGTTATGTTCCACTTCTATAATCTCTTTCGCTGTTGTAAGACCAGTCTTAGCAAGAGTTACCATACCAGTCGCAGACAAATACTCTTTAAGCTGGTTTTTAGTAGAGTCTATTGTCAAATACCTAACCCCATCCCCAACCCCGTAACCCTGCCTTGCTACTTTAATTACTGGCCTTTTCATTATTCATACCCAATGAAATGAGTTAGAACTCCATCTTGATACATTAATATTCCACCATTAGTAATGATAAAGTTTCCGTTTAAACCACCCGTAGACAAAGAGGTTGCCGACACACTTTGTTGTGTTGATAATGTTCCAGAGCTAACCTCTAAAGGCTTAGTTAAATAAGCCCCTAATTGTTGTCTAATTTGTTCTGCTGTAATTACTAACATTAATGTATTTCCCTTGCCTCGGTATCATAAATTAGGTTGAGTCCGTAAATAGAAAGACCTGCCCCACTTGAGCTATGAGAAAGTTTTAATTCTATAAACTTACCCGCAGCCTTACTTGGCATTATAAGTCTTTGTACCTTAATCTCATCTGTTCCTGATAGGTTCACATTACTTGTTGT
>JGI24732J26686_1000161_pt1 | contig 44853 bp, 48 predicted proteins | sample EPASupsiteHSE623_FD_26686 | JGI IMG/M metagenome (IMG submission 26686)
GCCGTCAAGACCGTTGAAGAGGTCTTGCAGGCTGTGGATGTACCCATCTGCATCGGCGGATCCGGCAACCCCAACAAGGACCCGATCGTGCTCTCCAAGGCGGCAGAAGTCGCTGCAGGCGAGCGCGTTCTCATCGCCTCCGCCAACCTGAACATGGATTGGGAAAAGATCGGCAAGGCTTGCGTCGACAACGGACATGTGTGCCTGGCCTGGACACAGCTCGAGATCAACTCTCAGAAGGAGCTGAACAGGAAGCTTATGAAGGTCGCCGGCGTCCCGCGCGAGTCCATCGTCATGGACCCAACCACAGCCGCTCTGGCTTACGGTCTGGACTTCGCCTACTCCAACATGGAGAGAATTCGGCTCGGCGCTCTGAAGGGCGACGAGGAGCTTACCTTCCCCATGTCCTCCGGCACCACCAACGCTTGGGGTGTCAGAGAGTCCTGGATGGTCCGCTCACCAAACAAGGATGACTCCGACTGGGGAGACAGGATGCATCGCGGTCCAATCTGGGAGATCCTCACTGGATACTCTCTGGCCATGGCCGGTGTCGATATCTTCATGATGATGCACCCCTTGGCAGTCGCCTATGTGCATGAGATCACTCAGTCCCTGATGGGAAGGATCGAGGCTAAGACGCCCGACACTGCCGCCTGGCTCAAGATGGGGGTGTGAGAGACATGAAGGAAACAAGCCCGCTTAACCTTTACAAGCAGCTTCCACAAACCAACTGTAAGAAGTGCGGAGAGGAGACCTGCATGGCCTATGCAGCTGGCCTGATCTCCAGGACCCGCAAGGTAGAGGAGTGCACTCCACTGGTAGAAGAGAAGAAGTACGCCAAGAAGCTTGAGACCCTCAAGAGCATCGTCGCTCCTGAGCTGAAGATGGTATACATCGGCGTCGGAGAAAAGCAGGTCAAGGTCGGCGGCGAGGACGTCATGTTCCGCCACCAGATGACCTTCTTCAACAAGCCGCCATTCGCCTACGATGTAGCCGACAACATGGAAGAGGCAAAGCTCGTCGAGCGCGTTAAGAAGATCTCCACATGGCGCAAGTTCTACATCGGCAAGTGGCAGAACGTAGAGATGATTGCCGTCCGTTCCGTGACCGATGACCCGGCCAAGTTCGCGGCCTGCGTCAAGACGGTCATGGCCAATTCGGACTTCCCACTCATCCTCTGCTCCTTCACTCCGGCAGTTCTCAAGGCAGGACTGGAGGTCGCCGCCAAGGCCAAGCCCCTTATCTATGCCGCCAACAAGGACAACTGGAAGGAAGTAGCTCAGCTTGCCTTCGACTACAAGGTGCCCGTAACCTTGAGCGTTCCCTTCGATCTGGATGCACTGAAGTCCATGGCCGTCACCTTTGCCGGCATGGGCCTCACCGATCTCGTCCTGGATCCAGGCACCGCCCCCAACGGCAAGATGCTGCAGCAGACACTGCTCAACTTCATCAACCTGCGCAGGGCTGCTGTGGAAGAGGCTCAGAGAGATATCGCCTATCCTGTCATGGTGTTGCCCATCAATGCCTGGCTCACCACCGAGGATCCAGTCAGGGCTGCCTACTGGGAGTCCGTGCTCACAGCCGCATTCGTCATCCGCGGCGGAGCCATCATGATCAAGCACTCTCTCGAGGCCTACAGCATGATGCCGGATATGCATCTACGCTTCAACATCTACACCGACCCGAGAACGCCCGTGCAGGTCAAGCCCGGCATCTACAAGGTTGGCAATCCTGGAGTTGAGTCTCCGGTATTCGTGACCACCAACTTCGCCCTGACCTACTACACAGTAGAGTCGGATATTGCCTCCAACGGCATCGATGCCTACATCATCGCCATCAATACCGATGGAATCGGTGTGCAGGCGTCTGTGGCCGGCGGCCAGCTAAGCCCGACCAAGATCCTGGATTCCTTCAACGAGGCCGCCTTCAAGTGGGAGGACCAGAAGTATCCAGCAATGGTTCTGCCCGGAATGGCTGCCAAGTTCTCCGGCGAGCTGGAGGACCTATTCCAAGGGAAGACCAAGATCATGGTCGGCCCAGAAGATTCCGGCCGCATCGTCGGCTGGATGAAAGACATGTGGCCACCCAAGTAAGACGACAGACATGTGCCCGTTTTGCGGGCACACGGCCTTTATTTTTCTACAAATTGCTTTTTCCGTGTGAAATCGGAGGTTTGAAAATCATGTTCTCTGCAAGAATTATCGGAATGCTTCTGGTTGCCGCAGCAATCATCATGGCCTATAATGCCTGCGCCCAATGGTCGCCGGGCGGCATGATGGTTTATATGGGTGACTTGAATCTGGCCGGAGCCGCGGGCACCGGCGGAGCCGCTCCTTACACTGTCGGCAGCGCCCCGGCCGGCCAGCCGACCTTGAACAACTCCTCGCTCAATAACACCACCATGAGCAGCACTGTTACCACAGGCAATACTGCTGCTATAACCAGCACTGCTACCGTAAGCAACACCGCTACCACAGGCAGCACTGCCGCCATGGGCAGCACTGCTGCCGTTGGAGCGAGCGGCCTTGCGCCCCTCGATCTATCTCATTATGGCAGCGATCGGGTTAAAGGGGACCTGGCCAAATATAAGAACATCATGTACCCCATCGCAGAATCGAGAGGCTCAACGGCCTCGACGGCCGGCGGAGCATCGGGCGGCGGAGGTTGTGGCTGCGGTTAATGAACCTCTGTTGCCTCTCTTTTTTTGCAGGAATCCGAACTGCCGATCAGAAGCATAATATTTATCGGCTAAGCCGCATCATTAACAAATAGATTAGCAATTCATCGAGGGACAAGAATGAGACGGATACTCTTATGCCTATTGATCCTGGCGCTTCTCTTGACAGGAACGGAAGGAACACTCTATAAGAAGATGGCAGGCCCGTGGATCGTGGAGTTCAACGGGACGCCGGGCATTAATACCAGAAATCAATATCAAGAACCTACTCAAGAAGGCTATAGCTGGTGGATGATGACATTGATAGACAAAGCTGGCCATGAGGTGGCCTGGTTCTCCTTCCGCAGCTACTCCAATCCGCAGAAAGCCTCGGAGGACTTCCTGGACAACATGCTGGATCGAGCCGTGGGCCTCTTCAAGGTCACGTCACCGGTTAAGAGTTCGGTAACAGTGGATGGAACTGATGGACGCCAGGGCGAAGGATACTCTTCCGAGTTCAGCCGCAACTGGCGTGGAGTGGTCTGGCCGTACAGATCCGAGTTCGATTCATTCACCAACACCAATACCACGAAGCATTTCATCGGATTTGACAGCCTACAGGATCCGGCGGATTTCGAAGCCATGATCACCTCTCTGCACGTGACCAATGTCACCAACATGTAAATCGGAGGAATGAGATTATGCGAAAAATATTTTATTTTTTATTTATCTTTGCGTTCTTCTGCGCCGCCGAGGCTGCATCATACAAAGATAGCGTCGGTCCCTGGACGGTTCAGTTTAATTGTTCTCAGAATCTGAGCCTCCAAGCGGATCACAAGCCGCCCGAACAGGACGGAAGCAGCATAGATACGCTCTATTTGACAGATGACGCAGGCCATCAGGTCGGCTGGTTCGCCCTCTTCAGCTACGCCAATCTTATGAAGGCCGGTGAGGAGAACTTCGATAACATTCTGAATTCCTACATAAACAGCTTCAAAGCAACCTCTCCCGTCAAGTCCTCGATCGACGTGGACGGCACGCAAGGAAGGATGGCGGAGGGATACTCGGCAGACTTGAGCCGCAAGTGGCGGGGAGCGGCCTGGGCTTATAAGCCTTCATTTGATTCATTCACCAATGCCAATATGACCAAGAGCTACGTGGCTCTCAACTGCTTGCTGGAGCAAGAGGACTTCGAGGAGATCTTGAGATCGACTCACATAAGTTATGCAAACGATGCCAGGTGATATTGCCGGACGAAATCAACCCGCAATTTGCATACGTTCATCATTTTGCCAATCTTCCTTTTTTGCTCCGCATTTGTCTCAGATACAATTTCTGTGCTTGCCTGGTGCTCCCGATACCTCTGCAAAAGATCAATCCACGTCTCCTTCTACCACCGTATCGCGCGGCGCAAGCATCAGATCGTTGAAGAGCAGGACCTCGATCACCTGGGCCACGTAGCGCCTCTGCTGGTATCGCTGGATGTCCTGGTTCATGCGAAGCTCCGCATCGACCTGCACTCTGATCAGGCTGAGCCTCATCTCTCTCTGATCCTGCTCCTCCATGCAGAGGGAGCATATGTCCTTTAAAAACCAGGGGAGCCTCATGGGACTTTTCAGGATCTTGGCCAGGAGAAGTACGTAGCTCTTCGGCTCCCGGATCTCATCCGCTCCCGTCAGCAGCTTGAGGTCGTCGGCTCCATACAACTCACCATTTATGGTTAAGGAATCATTCAAAGAATATCACCTTGCATTATCTTCTCGCAGAGCATGAGATCCTCAACTACGTTTATATTCACTGCCAGCTCCATTCGCTCCATTATCAAGTGGTAATCCTCCTGCTCCTTTTCGATATCGGCTCCATCCAGGACATTTATTCCCGAGGGGACGATTAATTGGCCGCGATAGTTGAAGAGAGAATCAGGCCTGCGCCCCAGGCGGCTGTGCAGGCATAGGGGGGTGTGCGTGGAGAGCGCGGGCTCAGGCCGCTGCTCGTAGATGTCAATTATATCGTCTATCAGGTCGGCGGTAACCAGCGGCAGATCGGCCATGATGATCATTATGGGATCGGTGATCTTCGCGGCCAAGACAGCACTGACCATATCGGCTACGAAGCCTCTTCCTGAGGTCTCGACCACCTCCAGCTCCCGTTCTATGGCCCACACCCGGGTCTTCGGCACATTATCCGTGGTGGCCACCAGGATTCTTTGCACCTGGCTACCACGCAGGGCTGCCGTCACATAATCGATGAGCGGCCTTCCAAAGAGCGTCACCAGCGGCTTTTCCCCCATCTTGAGCCGGGAGCCGCGGCCACCGGCCATCACCAGAGCGTCCAAGGCAGGATACCTCCCAAAGCCAATGCCGCGACCAGGGCCATCAGGCGGCAGACCTCATTGGTCGCACCAATTCCGTCACCGGTGGCTCCGCCAAAATTCCTCCTGGCAACCATTACCATGTAGAGCGCTGCCGCCTGAGAGACGGCGAGCATGGCCAGGCCCAGCGGGCCTAAAGCGGCGGCGCAGACGGCGGCGGATATGATCAGGCCGATGATGAATTGCTTGGGTCCCGTCCTCTCGATCATGATCTGTCCAAATCCCTTCTGCAGGGAACGGGAGAACGCGGCAAATGCTATCATGGACTCCTTGGCCGAGACCTCTGCGGCGAGCATGGCCAGGGGCAGGAGCGTCCTGGAGGTATCCGAGACGACGGCGAAGGTGGCCAGCAGAAGAACGATGATGAAGACAGCTCCGCCTGTGCCCAGAGAGACATCCTTCATGGCCTGCACCTTCTTTTCCAGAGTGCCGTGGGCGACGACGCCGTCTCCGAAGTCCGCCAGGCCGTCGATATGGTTTATGCCGCAGAGTTTGTAGATGGCCAGAATAACCACCACTGCCACCAGATTGGCGGGCAGGGCCAGAGCCGCGATGTAGGCTGCCGCGCCGATGAGTGCGCCAAGTGCCAGGCCGACCACCGGGAAGACATAAACATGCTTCATGAGGGCCTCGACACCCTCCATGGATATGCCCACCGGTATGGTAGACAGCCAGCCGAATCCCGACTTGAGCGCAAAAAGCTGGTCTTTCAGTCAAATACCGCCCTGGTGTACATGTTTGCTGAAACGCCGCCTATGAGCCCGGCCACGACATCATCCATGAACGGGCCCAGGCGAGAGAGTATTCCCGGCTTGGCTTTGTCGTAGCGAACATAATCGAATAAGCCCTTATAGCCGCCCACATACTTGGCAATGGCCAGGCCCAGCACCTCGTCCGCGATGAGACATGTCAGATCATTCTCGTAATCGGATTGCTTCAGACCCGGCAGATTGCATTTGATTCCTTCCGACTCCAGAAGAACTCCTGCGTAAATCAGGAGCGATAAATTGGGGTCGCTGAGCGCAAGGTCCATCTCGCTCCTGAACTTGGCCTCGGCCTTCTCGCGTGTCTCCACGCCGGGGTGGGGAAAGTAGAGCGCCATTGCGGCGGATACTATCTCGTCCTCCGTAATTCCCATCCCCAACAATACATCTCTGATATCTCTGTCTGCCATGTACTCTCACCGTTGAAGGGCGTAGGATAAAAGAATATCTCGCGAAGTTATTTAAGGTTCGATGGCGAATATAGTCAGTCAGGGGAACTCTATGAAGACCATGGTCAAGATTTTCGTCGATCACGAGCATCTGGTTCGGGTTATAAATGCTTTGACAGAGCTGGGAATTAGCGGATTTTATCTCATAGAGTATCAGGGAATGGCTCCCAAAAGCTGGAAAAGCTTCCGCCTCAGCGAGAATCCGGAATTGGCCCTCAAGGCTATCCGGGACCATTCGGAGCCCGGCGTGATGGTGAATACGGTGGTCGGCTCCGATAAGTGCGAGAAGATCATCAAGCAGCTCGAGGAAGCTTTAAAAGGAATAAGGTATACGATCATCGGGCACAAAGTTACATCTATAAAGGTAAAAGGGGACTAAAGAGTTTTATGCAAAACCTCAAGGATGAAGTTGAGGTCGCCCTGGAACGGATCAGGACCGGCCTGCGCGTGGATGGCGGAGATGTTCAGCTTGTGGATATCGAGGACGGAATTGTCAAGGTCAAGCTGCAGGGAAGCTGCGCAGGATGTCCCTTCTCGCAGATGACGCTGAAAAACTTTATTGAGAAGGAACTCATGAAGAGCGTGCCGAGCATAAAAGGCGTGGCATCTGTTCAATAAACTGGAAATTATCAAATTCATTTGCCCAGAATAGATCTAACAATAAAACTTTGCCGAGATCATCATATAAATCGCTATACAATCACTAAAGGAGTCAGGTTTATGTTCCCAACTAAAAAGGTTCAGAGCTTAGTAGGCAGCAAGATCCAGGTGGAGATGAAAGGCTCGCCGCGTTACGTCCTGGAAGGAATCCTCAACAGCGTGGATGAGTATCTCAACCTTCATCTCTTAGAGACCGTAGAGCTGATCGGCGGCGAGAAGACTCGCTCTCTCGGATCTGTTATCCTGCGCGGTAATAATATCATTCTCATAAGCCCCATAGAGTAAGGGAGATCGAGAATGTCCATGGAGGCGCTGGATTATATAAAATCACATCCCGAAGGGGTCCTGCAAAGCGACCTGTGGAAGGTTCTGAAGATCGACTCTCGCAAATGCTCCCGCATCGTGGCCAAACTCCTCAAGGACAAGCTCATCACNCGCGAGGTGCAATCAGCCGACGGCATCAGGACCTATCGCCTCTATTATGCCGAAAAANTACGTGGCAGACGCTTCGATCCACTGCTCGCCGTGAACTCTTTCGAGCCCTGCGCGGGCTGCATCGAGGAGTGCGTGCCCGAGCATTGTGCGAAACTCAGCGAGTGGATCTTTTCCATTGTCATGGGCGTGGAGGGCGAGGTGGCGATGGATATTATACTCCATGATAAATTTAAAGGGGCTTGAACTCCGCTCGTTAGTCAAAAAGGCAGGCTTCCCTGCTTCTTCTTCTTTCATTTATACCATTAATTATGGATCCGGTTTAAAAAGTAAAAAAGCTAATAATGGATCTATTTGAATCGCTTTATAAAGGATTTGTCGATCCAGCTCTTGACGGAGTAGATCAGCCGGGTGGGCACGCCGATGCACATCTTTCCCACCACGCCCACGGCGCAGTCACAACCCAGCGAGATCAGTGCCACCTGATTATCCGTGCTGGCGCGAACGGAATACTTCTCGGGCGGCTTTCCTTCCGCCAGGCGCAGCAGATTTTGAGCGGTGTGCTTGGCATGGCGTTCCGCCTCAAGGCCGGTCTTGGTGGCCAGTTTTCCGTCGATCTCGATCCAGGCAGCGTCGCCGATGACAAAGACATTCTCCTTGGCGCGCAGGAAGTCGTCAACCAGAATCCAGCCGTTCTTCTTTTGCAGATCCAGATCCGCCACAAATTGAGACGGCTTCACTCCTGCCGTCCAGATGGCCATATCGCAATCAAGGCACGATCCGTCTGCAAACATTATGCAGTCCTCCTTGACCTCGGTGACCATGGTTGATGTGAGGATATTGACGCCCCTCTTGGAGAGCTCTTTTTCCACAAGCTGCGAGGTCTGCAGGGAGAAGGGCGGGAGGATTCTGTCCCTGGCTTCGATGATGTAGATGCTGGCATCCATGCTCTCCGCCAGGATGGCTGCGGATTCAACGCCGGTGAGGCCGGAGCCCATGATCATGATGCGCTCCGGATTCATGTCCTCCACGAACCGGCGCGCCCTCTTGGTCTCCTCCAGGGTATTGATGGAGAAGGTATTTTCCACGCCCTTGATTCCGAAGTAGTTTTGCGCTGCCCCCGTCGCCACCACCACATAGTCGAACTCGACGGTGCTGTGCTCGCAGACCACGCTACCACCTTCCAGGCGCAGAGCCTTCTCCTGGATGTGTCTGGTGCCCGTGCGCTCGCAAAACGGCTTGAGGGGCGCGGCCAGATCCTGCAGCCTGGCCACCCCGCCCAGGTACTCCGGGTACAGTGCCTGCATCTCAATCTGCCTCTTGGGCTCGATCAGGGTGAACTCCAGCGGGCCTGGGGCGGCAACCCTTATGAGTTCGGCTCCACCCACGCCACCTCCGATGACGGCAACTCTCATGCTAAGTTCTCAACCTCTTTTGTCTCTCTTGCCTTTCTTGCCTTTGGTGCAAACATATTCTCAAGGTTCATTGCCGAGCCATCTATATAAAATGGTGATTTACAGCCGCCTCAACCCTGTCATCGGACTTGAGCCGAAGCTGCTAATTATTATAGCCGCGCCAGGGAATCAGTTTTCCGATCGGAGGCCATTCTGATAAAAATGATTCAGTGGATGGAGAAATGCGCGATAAGTCCTGGGCATAAACGCCTAGCATAAATAGTATCCAGGAAATGGGACGGATGAGTAGACGGATGAGTAGAATGATCACAATTTACTTCGACGGGCTCTGCTATCCGAAGAATCCCGGAGGCGTAGCCGCTTACGGCTATCTGGCTTACCGGGACGGGCAGCTCATTCACAGGGGCTTTCGAGCTGTGGGTGAGGGCAGAGGCATGACTAACAACGTGGCGGAGTACGAGGGGCTCCTGGCCGCGGCGCAATGGATTGTGGATGAAGAGATCGATGAGAAGATCGTGATCAAGGGCGACTCGGAGCTGGTGATCAAGCAGATGAACGGCCAGTACCGGGTCAATTCCGCCACATCCAAGAAGTACGTGCCCGAGATCAAGAAGCTGCTGCTGGGAAGGGATGTCAGCCTCGCCTGGGTGCCGCGGGAGGAGAACGAGGAGGCGGACAAGCTCTCCAGAGTGGCTTACGATAGATATAAAAAAGTGGCAAATAAAAAAAGCAGCAAAATATAATTCACTATGATTTATTTCCTGACAGCGATACGCCTACAATTGCAGTACCAGCCCGTCCCGTCCCACCACAATCCCCTCGAAGTTCGTAACCGTCGCCGCCGCGTCCAGCCTCTCCTGCACAGTGAGGTAGCGCCCCGCGTCGAAGTGGGTGAGCGCCAGCCTTTTCGCCCCGGCCCGCCGGGCGATATCGGCGGCGTCCTGCGGGTTCAGGTGCGGCCAGGCGGCGCTCTCCTCGCCCGGCTTGTGGGCGCACTCGGCGATGAGCAGGTCGGCGTCTCGGGCCAGCTTGACCGCGTTGTCGCACACTCCGGTGTCCGGGCAGTAGGTCACGATCTTGCCGTCCAGGTCGAGCCGGTAGCCTAGGCAGGGCGCGGCGTGCACCAGGAACTCGCACTCCAGGGCGAAGGGCACTTTGTAAGGCCCGGAGGAGAGCTCGTGCACCTCGACGGGGAAGGGCAGCCTGTCCAGGGGAACCGTGAAGGGCTGGCTGAGGATGGTGTCCAGGACTTTCTTTGTGCCCTTCTGGCCGTAGATCTTCAGCCCCTGGGGGAAGCGGAACTTGTTGAGGATGTGCAGCCCCTCGATGTGGTCGAGGTGGAAGTGGCTGAGGAAGAGGTAGACCGGCAGGTCGTCGTGGATGTAGCGGTCGGCCTTGTAGATGCCGTTGCCTGCATCGAGGATGATGTGGTACTTTTCGGAGTTGATGAGGGTGCAGATGGTGTTGCCGGTGTCGGTGTCGTACCAGCCGTTGGTGCCGAGAAAGATGATATCCATGCTAGGTCTCCTGAGGACTGGAAGCCTGCCATTCGGCTAGCTGCTGGCGGACTTTTTCTGCTTTGGGGCTTTCGATTTGCTCGAAGATCTGGAGGGCTTTTTGGGCGCATTCGATGGCTTGAGGGCGCTGGCTGAGCTTGTCGAGGGCCTGGCTCATGTAGAATAAGGCTTCTGCTTCTCCCCGGCGATATTCCATCTTTTGGAAGATCTCAAGGGCGTGATCGCAGTGATCGATGGCTTTGTTGAATTCCCCGATTTGGGAATAGACTTTGCCTAAAGTGCAGAGAGCTTCGCCCTCAATCTTCCGATATTCGATCTTGCAAACAATGTCCAACGATTGCGTGCAGTATTCGATGGCCTTGCTGGTTTCAATTAAGTCAAAATAGGCCTTGCCTAAATTACAGAGGAATTCTCCTTCGTTCTGTCTGTCCCCGATCTCTTGAGCGATCTTCAGTGCCTGCTCGTGGTAATCGATGGCCTTGCGATTCTCGCCCAGTTCAGCATAAGCTAGGCCCAGGTTGCCCATGTCGGCTCCTTCGCCCCTTCTGTCCCCGATCTCGCGTGATATCTTCAATGCCTGCTCGTGGTATTCGATGGCCTTGCGCGTCTCGCCCAGATCGGCGTAGGCTAGGCCCAGGTTGCCCATGTCGGCTCCTTCGCCCCTTCTGTCCCCGATCTCTTGAGAGATCTTCAGTGCCTGCTCGTAGTAGTCGATGGCCTTGCGAATCTCGCCCAGATCGGCGTATATATTGCCCAGGCTTCCCAGGTTGGCTCCTTCGCCCCTTCTGTCCCCGATCTCGCGTGATATCTTCAATGCCTGCTCGTGGTATTCGATGGCCTTGCGCGTCTCGCCCAATTCGGCGTATCTATTGCCCAGGTTGCCCATGTCAACTCCTTCGCCCCTTCTGTCCCCGATCTCGCGTGATATCTTCAATGCCTGCTCATGGTATTCGATGGCCTTGCGCGTCTCGCCCAGTACGGCGTATCTATTGCCCAAGCTGCCAAGTCGAATTCCTTCGCCCCTTCTGTCCTCGATCTCGCGTGATATCTTCAATGCCTGCTCATGGTATTCGATGGCCTTGCGCGTCTCGCCCAATTCGGCGTATCTATTGCCCAGGCTTCCCAGGTTGGCTCCTTCGCCCCTTCTGTCCTCGATCTCGCGTGATATCTTCAATGCCTGCTCATGGTATTCGATGGCCTTGCGCGTCTCGCCCAGTACGGCGTATCCATTGCCCAGGCCTCCCAGGTCGACTCCTTCGCCCCTTCTGTTCCCGATCTCGCGTGATATCTTCAATGCCTGCTCGTAGTAATCGATGGCCTTGCGCGTCTCGCCCAGGTCGGCATAGGCACTGCCCAGGTTGCTCAAATGGACGCCTTCAGCACTTTCGTCCCCCATCATCCTTGCTGCTTTTAAGCCAATTTCGATCCACTCTATTTTATCCCGAGGATGCAGGCGCAAATCCAAGACGTTGACTGCATCGCCCGCGTAAGATCTGGCCAATTGCAGGACAAATTTTAAATCACTCTTTTTCAATCTCCTTGAGCTTCGGATTATATTCCTTACCAAGGCCTGTCCAACTTTAATATTCGCCCATTCTCGATCAAAAAGATCCAGCCCTGCCATAAGATTAAGCTCATCTTTTTCGTAAAGCGTCTCCGCTTGAGAAAGTATCTTTGAGTAGTACTTGGCATGCTTTTGTTGGGCATCAGCAAGCTCATCTGGTTCTAGACACGATTCTGCAAAAAGACGTGCTAAATCATGAAGTTTATATCGGCCACCCTCTGAATCCGGCATTGGGACAAAGTCCACCAAGCTCCATTGCACCAAATCACTTAGAGCCTCTGCCGCTGGTCCTGGCGCCATCTTTACGATAGCAGTCGCAGCATTGCGATCGAAATCTTCAGGAAATACAGATAGACGACGCCATTGTTTTTTCCTTCCGGGACTCAGCAGATCATAGCTGGTGCTGAAAGATGCCTTGACCAGCTCAAGCCTCTCCATTTTATTTCTGAGACGTTGTTCGTACTCAGAAATGCCTAGATCCTTTTTCTCGGTCAGTGCTTTGGCTGCGTTTCGGAGGGCGAGAGGAAGGTAGCCGCATAGCTTTGCTAGCTGATCGGCTCGATTACTAATACGCGGAGCAATTTCAAGAAGAAGCTCTTGCGCTTTATCTGGCGGCAAAATATCCAGATCTATCTCCTTCAAACCTTGTAGGGCGAATTTAATTCTAGATGTTATTAGAAGTGAACAACCTTTAGGGGGCAGCAGAGGCTCTACTTGCTCGCTGCCAGCGGCATTATCCAGAAGCAAGAGGATTCGTTTGCCAGCCAGCATTGAATGATATAAACCGCGCAATTCATTTGAGTTTTCCGGAAGTTTATCCGCAGGATTGAAGGCCCGGATAATATGTGCCATAGCCTCATCGGGTTTGAGTGAGGGAAAATCGGGATTTTTGCTTGTTCCCCGCATTTCGATGAAGATTTGGCCATCGGGAAATTGGCTCTTGATTTTATCTGCCAGGACCAGAGCTAATGCCGTCTTGCCCACGCCGCCCATGCCGCGCAGGCTGGTGATTGTCGCTCCTTTTTCGAAATTGGAGAGAATGTCATCGATCTCTTTCTCCCGGCCTTTGAAGTCACGTGGTGGTGGTGGAATTTGGTGTGGAATTGGAACTCTTTCTTTGCCAAAAATCGAGAAATCAAATTCTCCGTTTGGTGGAAATGTCTCATCATCTTTTTTCCAATTCCGGTTTTGGTTGCTCCACTTGCGCAAAAATATTATACCTTTATCTGTGTTGAGGTCCAGATGAATGTAGTTATAAGAATATGTGTAACCTGAATCTGTGGGATTGCTTCTATCATAGCAGGCGCCCGCCGGAATTGTTGTGTAATAGCCAAAGTGATCTCTAATTCCAGATATGCCTGGCTTATGGGCGTGGCCATGCAAAATAAAATTGCATTGTCTCTTTAGATATACTTCCACGCGACTGGAATCAAATGGTGCCAGCCAATCCAAAGGATGATGAAGCACTGCAATCTTGATATCTGATTTAGATATCTTTTCCAGTGGCTCGAAGATTTGTGATTCTCCAACACAGAGGTAGCCTTGGTCACTGCATTCTCCAATTTCATCCTTATGACGTGCACACAGCCATGCGGAATTTATGCCCAGCAGCCCAATTTTCTTCCCATTAATATCCCATTCACAAGCGCTGCAATATTCTGGCCGAGCGTGTCCCGTGCAATCTTTAAGAAAATTATAGAATTCCTGGAATGGCTGAAACAATTGCGTCCTTTTCCTTTCCGTGCCCCAACAATCATCAACTTCCTCGTTTGTTGCTAAGATCTTCATGAATGAGGCAGGAATTAAATCTCGATCTAAATCGTGATTTCCTGGAACAATAAAGAGCCGATCATTAGACAAGTTGCATGCTTCCAATATTGGCTTAAATAGATCCTCAGTTACTTTTTTATATTCGTCTAGTTGCCCGGAATTGGCAACATCGCCACTGAAAATAATGAAATCGATTTTGCTTAAATCAGGGCTAATTTCTTTTCTATTTTTTATATCCTCAATTAGAGCAGCACAAACTACTTTGCGATTGAATTTCTTTTCAGTTTGATGCCAGTCCGAAAGATGAAGCCATGTCAATCCGGTCATTGATGCCTCGTTTGATGCCCTCGATTTGAATGCATTTTCCCTTCATAATTACACAATCCATTTTGGCCATTTATTTTGGAATTTCGCATATATTTAGTGGCAATATGGGCAGAGATGGTTCACTAGAATTTAAAATTTATCAGTAGAACAGCGTTAGATGGTCTTGCACTAATAAAAAATAATCATAAGATAAATATAAATTATATTTATCATTTATATTCAAAATACTATCTCGCTATTCACCATCTCTGATAAAGAACGACGATGCTTTCCGATAGCTTCAATGCGCAGATCCCCCCAAGAAAATTGCAGGCAGGAAACCGCCCTGCCCCCTTTCGTCTACTATCTCGCCACATATCCCGCGCTGCTCACATTGTTTCCCTCGTTCGCCTCATCCACCTGGTTCATGAAATCCGCCGTGGCGCGGTACTTGTAGGCTTCACCCTTGGGCACGGTGTGGTCGAAGGTGCGCGTTTCGCCCCGCACGGCGGCCATCGACGGGTCATTGGCCAGATTGGCCACTCCGGAGGTGCCGACCAGTGTGAAGCCGACGGTTGGATTCTCCGTCCACTCCAATTTTATCTTGAACGGACCTGTGCTGGTGCCAGGTACCGTGTTCATCACGGTTACGGTGATACGCACATTATCGCAGGTGGGTGTGGCGCTGACGCGAGCCACTTGCATGTTGCTTATGATGATATCCGGCTTTACTGCAATCGTCGGCGGCTTTTCGGCGGCCTGCACAACCCCAGAGGCAACAAGCACCGCTAGCAGCCCCAAGGCCAGGAACAAATGACCAGTTCTCTTCATCCTTATCCCTCCAATTAAGAAATCAACCGCTCTTTTCCTCGCTCATCCTATAATTCTGCATGATTAATAGGCAAATATGTTCTGATAAATGTTTCCATATGTCAAACCTTGTCCGCCCCGCCCNTCTCCTTCTGCTCCTTCACCAGCCCNCCNTAAGCCACCCCCGCCTCCGTCAGCGCAATCTTGCCTTCGTGCACCTCGATCAGCCCCGCCAGCTCCAGCCGGTGCAGGTGGTAGTCGAGCATCTTCGGCCCGACGGCAGCCTCAATCTCCGGCACGGTGAGAACGCCCTGGTTCATGAGGATGATCATCTTCCTGCGAATAGGATTCTCCAGGGCGTGATGCACCAGAGCCATCTCTTCCGGCGACTTTGGCTTGGCTTTGCGTCCCATCTTCATGAAAAAGAGTTAGGCGGGAGGGGACTATCTTTTTTTCGCCTGATTCCTGCCGGAGCCTACGGTGAGGAGACATCCGGGCTGGAATTGCCAATCCTGGGATTGCCGCCATGGGTTCCGGGTTTCGAGCCGCCGGGCGCTGGATTGCTGCCCTTGGCTCCCGGCTGAGGACCGTCCGGCGCAGGGTTGCCGCCATTAGCACCCGGTTGCGAACCATCAAGTACCGGATTGCCGGTATCGGGCTTCGGGCGGTGCTTGTCTGGCACTGGAGATACTCTGTACGGCACCGCTTTGACCGGAACGTAATCAATGGGCACTCCGTTCCGGTATGCCTCGCAGACCAGCCTTCCCAGTATGTCGTGCCCCAGGACTTCAAAGGTCAGTTCCTTGCCGATGTAGCTCTGCAAGCGCGCCACGGATACCGGATCGGAAAGAAGGATGGTTGTAGCTCCCGTCAGGCCCAGGATATTCGAAGTTGCCACATTTATGGTCATGCTGTTTTCATCGCTCACACTCAGCACGGTTCCTGTCAGATCGTTATAAGCTGCCATGGCCCCGGACATAGATAGGAGAACAACCAATGCCAGCCCTACGAACATCGATCCAAGTCTCATTTTCATCATCTTCTGACATTTATAAGCACACATCTTAGCTAATCATCAAGCCTATGCAAATGGAGTGTGTCGAATGCGGAGCGAATGCCGAAACGATTGAGCCGTGATGTATTGCGCTGTGCTGGAATGCGGGCCGGCCTGGAGGGTGTGGACGTGGTGTAGAGAGGAAGGAGGATGGACCCCTCGAACTCTACTTATCGGACAGGATGCCCGCATTCCGTATCCAGAGCGGCTTCGTCCGGATTCGACAGACCCCACCTTCCTTGAACGATATATGAAACTGTAGCCGAACGAACGATCGGCTGCGGCGGCTTTTCTGGGATTTGAGGATTATTCCGGCTAACTAATTGGATTTATTTCAAACAAAAATCATGGCCATCGTTCAATTTCTTTATCAAATCAAAATCAGCCATTTTTGCTGAATTCCAACTGCTGTTCAAGATTGGATCTTAATTTAAACTCCAATGCATCCTTTTCCATTTGCCAAAATAATCACTAACCTGTTCGCCAAGCCATTCTCCAGCCGGCGCCAAGCCGCCGTCCAAAAATAAAAATAGGCCGGATGCTACAATTACTGATGAATGGATATCTTTTCCCATGCCCTGCTGCCCTATCTGCTCGGCAGCTCTTTGAGGATGAATAAAAAATTGCTCTCGGCCTTCGTCCTGGGCGCAATCGCTCCTGACCTGGATCTGCTGGTCGTCTGGATAAACAGCATCTATCCGACATCGCTCCTCATCGTGCACAGGGGCTTTACGCACACCTTCTTCTTTGGATTTTTCACGGCGCTGATCGTGCTCTACCTGGCCTCGCGCCGTCCTGTCTTGGCCGCCGTGCGAAGGTTTGTTGATTTCGATGTGGAATTTACCGCACCGGCCCTGGCATTCGCCTACGCCGGGATTCTCTGCCACCTCTTTCTGGACTTCCTGACCACCAGGGGCGTCCCGCTCCTCTATCCGCTGGAGATGACCAGGTTCTCCGCCGAGATCTATTACCACACGGAATTCTTCGTATTGATGGGCAGCCTGGCGGTCCTGGCTGCCCTGGCTTGGGATAATAGATCCAGGAAGCTGCGACCACGCCAGGGGCAGTTTGGAGGAACGTCATCGAGAAGCGAGTCGGCCCCATCATTTAATAAAAATATGTTCATAATATTTGTAGTATTCCTCCTGATGGTGGGTGCGGTAAGGATAGATGGAAAGGAGGCAGCGCAAAGCCTCTTCGAGAATAAGAGTGCCGAGGTCTATCCAGACTCCAATCTCCTTTCGTGGGTGGCCCTGGAGAATTACAGCGACCACTTCCAGGTTCATGAATTCGATGCGCTTTCCGGGAGAATTGAGCATAGCTATGAATTTCCCAGGCTGTATGTGCAGACAAACGGTGAGCCATTGCCGGAGCATGACAGCTTGAGCAGGGCCGTCGATGCGGCGGAGAGCCTCCCAGAGTTCAAGCTCTTCCGCTGGAGGGCCTACGGCGTGGCCACGAACGCATCACTGCAAAATGGGTCCTGGCATCTGGAGTTCTACGACCCGGTCGTCAGAGAAGAGATTATGAACGCCTGGCCGGTCTTTCAGATGGCGGTGAGGGTTTACAGTTCAGTTCGGGTTGATGTCAACGGAGATGAGGCCATTTTGGCAAAATGAATAAAAAAGAAATATGAATGCTGAATCTCACACCTGCCAGATCTCCTGCGGCATCCGGGTCATCCTCTCGCCTCCGTTTGCGGTGACCAGGTAGGTGTCCTCGATCCCCAGCACTCCCTTGTCGGGATAGATCATCTTCGGCTCCACGGCGATGGTCATGTTCTTCTCGACCACATGATCCAGCGGGCCTATCACCGGATACTCGTCCAGCTCCAGCCCGACCCCGTGGCCCACGAAGCCGCACTTATTGCCCACCGGGCCGCCCAGGTAGTCCTCGTAGCCCAGCCTCCTGGCTGTTTCCTCGGATAACTCGTACAGCTCTCTGCCGGTCTTGCCGGGTCGCAGTTCCCTGGCCACGGCCTCTTCCACCGCCCTGGCGGCCTGGTAAGCGTCCTCCAGCTCCGGCGAGAGCTGGCCGATGGAGAATATCCGCGTGGCGTCGGAGATGTAGCCGTTGTAGATTCCTACCGAGTCCACGAAGATGGGCTCATTGCGCCTGATCTTTCTGAAGCCAGCACCCTGTGGGAAGATGAGCGACGTTCCCCTCCCGCCCGTGGGCGAGGCCAGGAAGCTTGGGAAGGCGGCATCCGGGCCGGACATGATGTGGCCCAGGGGAACAATGCTGTTGAACCTGCGAAAGCGCAGCGACCCCTGGTGGCCCATGGACCGCATGACCGACTCCAGGCGGCAGATCAGGTCCACCTCGGTCATGCCCTCTTCCAGATAATCGGGAACGGAAGCGAATCCGGCATCCAGCATCCTGGCAGACTCGTGAACCAGGCCCAGCTCGAACTCGGACTTCACAGAACGGATATACTTGATCTTCTCCGCCACATCGACAAACTTGGCATCCCCGAGCGCCTTGGCCACCCGGAAGTAGAAGCTGCAGGGCAGCACATCCATCTCCAGGCCGATGGTCGCGTTCGCCGGAATGCCAAGGTCGGACTTCAGGGTTCTCATGTTCTTGAGAGGAAAAACGTCGAGGGGAGACTCCTGGCGGGCTCTCTCCAGGCTCCTCTTCATCATCACTATCGGCTCGCCGTCTTTGGGAATGTAGAGCAGCCCATCCTGGGCTGTGCCGCAAAAGTAACAGATGTCTACGGAGTGGAAGAGAATAGCTCCGTCCATGCCGTCCATCTGCGACTGAAGCCTCCTTATCCGCTCATCGATCTCTGATCTGGGGTGAAGAATGTACTGCATTTGTCCAGCCTCTGCCTGCCTTCCAACTTCGTGGATTGAAACGAGTCATTTCTTGAGACAATGCTCCTCTATTTAGGTATCGCCCCGAGCCGAAGATCTGGTACCAATTTCAAGTGATTGTTGGCGTTGTTGATTTCGGCCTTCCTTCGAATTCACGCCCCAGCTGGCGATTTGTTTGCATTTGAACACTTCGTTTGCTAAATCGTCTATTTATAATATCCATATGAACATGCCAATAAGTTAGCAGATGCGAAAGAGAAACGAATTTGATCTAAAATCGAATCTGCCGACGTAATTGTGGCTAATTGTGGCAAATCCAAGAGAAGCGACCGGAACCTGAGTGACATTGGGATAGCTGCAATCAGGCAAATAAATTCATATTAGAAATTGAGGTTCGTTTGGTTATTTATTGGACTGAATCGCTAAATGCTAAGGAGTGCTGATGGCGACATCTACCGATGAGATCAAGGGCAACGATGCTTTCAAAAAAGCATTGCGGTTGCTCTCCTGTGAAGGGCTTGATGGAGCTATGATGGTAGTGGAACGGGAGCTGGAAGGAAACCCGGATAGCTGGGAAGCCTGGGGAGCAAAAGCGGATATTCACTATTATCAAGGAAAGTATGACAAAGCCTTGCAGTGCTGCGAAAAATCCCTCCGCCAGAATCCCGAGAACGCACTGGCTTTTAACATAAAGGGCAATGCTCTGTACAAGCTGAGCAGATACAAAGAGGCCATTGATTGCTATAACAAGGCCATTGAGCTTGAGCCGCTATTTGTAAAGGCCTGGTACAACAAGAAGATGGCATCTGAGGTGCAGCTCAGGAAGTCAAGCGCTAAAGTGCGTTATCAAGTCACCAGGGTTTCTCATAATCAGAAGAAGTAACGATAGACACCTGGACGCGTATGCCGGCGGGAGTGCACGCACGTGAGCGGATTGCCAAGGCCGGTCTGGAGGATGGCGGTGGGGGAAGAGCCCGCTGCCCCCCATCCAGGGGCCTGGGCCATGTGATGGCTGGCAGAAATCCAATCGAGCAGGATGGCCGGGATGCCCGCACCCTCGCTTCCCTTCCGGTTGAGCAAGACGCACCGCCCGAAGATACTCTTTTACCTCTTGCCGAAATGATCTTAAGAATCAATGTGTTAATTTAAATATATTTACTCGAAAACTTGAAAAAATATTTGCCTAATGGATCGCTAAGGGGCAGCGATCTCCAGCCTTGGAGCCCAGTCGATTGCAATAATTTCATCGATTTTCAAAAGACTCATGCCATCTGATTCTTTGATCAATAAATGATGGCCATCAAACTCAACAATGCTTCCCGTCCAAACACCGATCGCAGTGGTGACGGCAACGTCTTGACCTCGAAGTTTCTGCAAAAAATCGAGGATAACGGTCATTTTTTGCTCTGAATTCTCCATAAAGACCCCACTCATATTGACGATGCGTGCCGAAGTGTAATTTGATTTTTTTTTCCGCCTTACGGGACACAGCAAGTGTCGTCTGCAGCTACGACGATCAACGATATAAATCTTTTGTTCTTGAAGAACTCATTTCAAAATCTCGTGGAACAGTCCGTTTAAGATGTCGGAGCAGTTGCCGCAGATATAGAAACCTTGTAGCACTGCAAATTGAGATTGCCGTTCTGTCAATCGAATCGGCATCTCCGCCGGGACGGCAGGATGTCTTGCAGGAATTCATTCGAATTGAGATTGCAGGGCGCCCGCGCGCGAGGGGGGGCGAAGAATTCATTTCGTCATCACTAACAGCTTAGCGACCAAATGCTTTCTCCGCCCCTCCATCAAGCTTTGGTAAGCAGGCGAACAGGCGTCTTAATATAGAAGTTCAAACAATGGTTAGATGTTAAAATGCTATCATTGTTGAGGTAATAATAATGGCTGGACAATTCAGTGGCACACCCATATACATTCTCAGAGAAGGCAGCCAGAGGACTGCCGGAAGAGATGCACAGAGATCGAATATCATGGCCGCCAAGGCAGTAGCCGGCGCCGTCAGGACCACTCTCGGCCCCAAGGGCATGGACAAGATGCTGGTAGACACCATGGGTGATGTTGTGATCACCAACGATGGTGTCACCATACTCAAAGAGATGGACATCGAGCATCCTGCCGCCAAGATGATGGTGGAGATCGCCAAGACCCAGGACCAGGAGGTAGGGGATGGCACGACCACTGCCGTTGTTCTGGCAGGAGAGCTGCTCAAGCAGTCCGAGGCATTGCTGGAGCAGGAGATCCATCCCACGGTAATTGCAGCAGGCTACAGAGCCGCGGCTGACAAGGCACTGGAGATTCTGAAGGGATTGGCCATAAGCGTCTCCGCAAAGGATGAAGACCTTTTGAGGAAGATAGCAGTCACGGCCATGACCGGCAAGGGCTCTCAATCCGCCCGGGATGAGCTGGCAGTGATGGCGGTTGAGGCAGTCAGGGCAGTGGTAGACGAAGACGGAACCGTCGATACCGACAACATCACTGTGGAGAAGAAGGTCGGAGGCGGCATAACCGACTCCGTGCTTGTGAGCGGAGTGGTCATCGATAAGGATCGGCTCCACCCCAGCATGCCAAAGTCGGTCACCGGCGCCAAGATCGCTCTGCTCAACGCAGCCGTGGAAATCGAGAAGACCGAGGTCGATGCCAAGATTCAGATCACCTCTCCCAACCAGCTGCAGGCTTTTCTGGACCAGGAAGAGAACATGCTCAAGGGCATGGTCGATCGGATCGCTGCCACCGGAGCAAATGTTCTATTCGTGCAAAAGGGCATAGATGACCTGGCCCAGCACTTCCTGGCCAAGGCCGGCATCTACACCGTGCGCCGTGTCAAGAAGAGCGACATGGAGAAGCTCGCGCGCGCCACGGGCGGACGGGTCGTCACCAGCATCCACGAGATCTCCAAGGATGACCTGGGCAAGGCAGGCCTGGTCGAGGAGCGGAAGGTCAGCGATGAGAAGATGACATTCGTGGAAGAGTGCGATAACCCCAAGTCCGTGTCCATCATCCTGCGCGGCGGAACGGAGCACGTGGTCGATGAGCTGGACCGGGCCATGGAGGACGCACTGCGTGTTGTGGGCGTTGCGGTGCAGGATAAGAATCTGGTTGCCGGCGGCGGCGCACCCGAGGTAGAGCTGGCACTGAGGCTCAGAGCCTACGCTTCCACCGTGGGAGGGCGTGAGCAGCTGGCTATCGAATCCTTTGCCGATGCCATGGAGGTCATTCCCAAGACCCTGGCCGAGAATGCCGGCCTCGATCAGATCGACACGCTTGTCGCTCTGCGCAGCGCCCATGAGAAGGGCATGAAGACTGCAGGCCTGGACATGGACACCGGCAAGCCGGTGGATATGCTGAAACTGGGCGTGGTTGAGCCGCTCCGGGTCAAGACCCAGGCCATCAGCTCTGCTACCGAGGCCGCGGTCATGATCCTGAGGATCGATGACGTCATCGCTTCCAAGTCCGGCGGACCGGGCGGCGCTGGCGGAATGCCCGGCGGTATGGGCGGTATGGGCGGAGAGGACTTCGAGTAGGTCCTCCTCCATTTTATTTCTCGTTTCTTTTTTCTCTGGGCAAGCTATTTGGCCCTCAAGCACTTCTTCGACGATAGAGAAACATTCAAGGCCATGGCAGCTTTATTTGCACGGTACTGGCGAGGCAACAGAGACGATTTACAAAATTTTGCTCTTCAGCATTGATTGTTGAGATGTTTTTGCGGCACAGCCGAATGTAGAAGCATCACATGGAGAATGAGTTCTGTTAAGGTTGCGTGAAAACGATATCGTGAGATATCTTTGAATCCCCTTCAGCCAAAGCAACACAGGTATATAGATCCTCTCACATATACAATAAAATGAAGGTCACATGTTGGTACAAGAACGGAAGCTTAGACGTATTCCGCCAGTTTTGCATTCAAAATCGAGATAAACCAATATCTGTTAAGTTGACGAACAGATCCGAGCCGGTTATTGGAGCTTTGCACAATTATTATCTCAACTCCTCAAGAGCAGCAGGTCTTTTTCTTCTCTTAACTGATAGAGTAGTTCATCCTGCCTACTATGGCCTTGAGGGTATCGAGAGCTTGCATATCGGATCAAATGAAGCATCGTTGCCTTGGGCAGATGATGCTCATCCCAAAGATATGCTCTCCTCTGAGATTATTGCACCAGGGCATCTAGCCCAACAATCCGCAAGGTAGATGCCGGGGGAACGCAATGGAAAGAATCAATCTGTTAGGGGATTTTAAGAAGACCTGGCCAGAGAAGTTCGCATCAGAGGAAGATATATTCAGCCATATACATGCTGGCGATAAGATCTTCATAGGCACGGGCTGCGGCGAACCCCAATACCTGGTCCAGGCTCTGGTGAACTTCGTCAGCAGCAATCCCAAAGCCTTTTTCGGCATCGAGCTCATACATGTATGGACACTTGGCGCGGCTCCCTACATAGACGAAAAATTCCGCGACAACTTCCGGATTGATTCATTCTTCATAAGCGAAGGCACAAGAAATGCGATCAACAGAGGCGCAGCAGACTACACGCCCATATCTCTTTCCGCCGTTCCCGGCCTCTTCCGAAGGGAGATAATACCGATCGATGTAGCGTTAATCCAGACATCTCCTCCGGACAAGCACGGCTATATGAGCCTGGGGATAAGCGTAGATATCGTAAAGGCAGCGACCCAGAAGGCATCATTGATCGTTGCTCAGATAAACTCCCACATGCCTCGCACCCAGGGTGACGGCTTCATAAATATAAAAGATGTAGATTTTATTATTCCGCACGATGAACCGTTGCTGGAGTATACAGTGGAAGACCCAGGGGGTATCATAAAAGCTATAGGCAAGTATGTTGCCCGGATCATCGAAGATGAATCCACGCTGCAGGTTGGATACGGCATCATACCCAATGCAGCGGTCTCATATCTGGGTGAGAAAAAGCATCTCGGTGTCCATACGGAACTCTTGGGCGACGGCATCATCGATTTGATGCAAAAAGGCGTGGTCGATAACACCAAGAAGTCCATCGACGTGGGAAAGACTGTAGCATCTTATTGCATGGGAAAGAGAGAGACTTATGAGTTCCTGGATGAGAATCCAACGGTCTCTTTTAGAACCATTGATTATGTTAACAATCCGTTGAATATTGCCAAGAATAAGCTGATGACCGCGATCAACAGCGCCATGGAAATTGATTTAACCGGCCAGGCTACCGCAGAATCACTTTCCGGGACATTCTACTTCGGCATCGGTGGTCAGGCTGATTTCATGAGGGGAGCCGCGCTTGCACCTGGCGGCAAAAGCATCCTGGCCCTTCCCTCAACCGCCATCAACGGCACCATTTCGCGGATAGTGCCCTCCCTCCAGGAGGGAACGGGAGTGACTCTTACCAGAGGGGATGTCCACTATGTAGTGACTGAGTACGGCATAGCGTATCTACACGGCAAGAATATCAGGGAACGTGCCATGGATCTTATTGCTATTGCCCATCCCAAGTTCAGACCTTGGCTCATTGATGAGGCCAAGAAGCTTCTGCTCATCTACAAAGATCAGGCGTTCATACCCGGGGTGAATGGGGTGTACCCGGTGGCTTTAGAGACCTTCAGGACCACCAGGAGCGGGCTGCATATTCTCCTCAGGCCGGTGAAGATCGGAGATGAGCCTCTGATGAAGGACTTTTTCTATGCCCTTTCCAATGAGAGCATGTACCGGAGGTTCATGTCCGTCAGGATGGACATGCCTCATGAGCGGCTGCAGGAGTTCGGGTTGGTGGACTATGCTAGTAGTATGATGATCCTGGCCATTGTAGAGGGAGATAGTAAAGAAACCATCGCTGCAATTGGACAATATGAGATAAATGAGAAGGTGCACACCGCTGAGGTTGCGCTGGTGGTAAAGGATGAGTATCAAAATAAGGGGGTAGGCCACGATCTGCTCACTTATCTCACCCGCCTGGCCAGGAGGCGGGGCCTGCTGGGATTCACTGCTGAAGTCTTGGTTGAGAATAAGCCGATGCTCAATCTCTTTAAAAATATGGGATTTGATACGGAACGGAGAAGTGAGGAGGGGGTCTACGAAATGCGCATGACGTTCAGAGACCCCGAAGGTTAGCCTTCATTACCAGGATAAATCGGCTCGGTGCTGGGGTCAATGCTCTTTTAACTCCAGGTTGCCGATGCCTGTGAAATCGACTACAGGATTCGAGTCGACGGGATCGGGAAATGCGGAAATCAGGAACCGCCCACTGTAGACCTCTTTGCCCTTATGAAACTCTGCAGAGATGGGCTCGCTTATGGGAATGGGCCCGGATTTTGCGCGCTCTTCCATCATGGCACGAAGATCCGTCTGGGAGAGAATCGCTTTGCCGTGCCAGCTCTCGTTTCCACCATCCGGTTTGTCCCACTCTATCTTCCAAAATTTCAGGGATACTGAATAATTGTCCCATACCAGGCGGCCGTCGCGGCCAATTATCGTTGACATTGTCATATGGATCTGTACATTTACATAATCATAAATTCGATAGTAATTCTTTAGAAACGGTGTTGGTCAGGACGACCTCCCCCGCATGGGGGAAGTTGTGACTGCTTTTTGTGCTCTGACCTTGACTTAAGCGCGGCAGCCCACCGTGCTCCAATTTAACGGCTCATCAAGACGAGTTACGCACGAACTGCATATCCATCTACCAGGGACGACAAATCGTCCCGCAGCATTCAAGCTGCCACAAAAAACGCATTTTTCCATTTTAGCCTCTGCTACATTCATCTCGTTTGGTATAAGACACTGCCGAAGAAAAGGTGGGCGGGATGGTCTCCGGCGCAAGCTGCCAAGGCCAGTGGTCGCTATTTTCGGCTGCATGTGGCATAATGAATAGTGAAAAGTAGAATGAATGCAGCTATGATGAGGCGATACTTTTTAGGAGCGGCGTTTGCTGCTCCTGCCGTCCGAGCGGCCATGTACTCGCCTGCTCTGCGCGCGGGAGCCCGGCACAGCGATCATTCATTGCTATCCTCAGACGGAATCATCAAAATCAATGCTGGATTTGGCAATTGTGGCTGTCTGTCCGGGCCACAGTTTACAGGACACTACGTATATATAAAATTATGATACTTATTAATTTAGGTACCAAAAGCTTTTTATTTAAAAATGCCGTATTAAGAGAATCGCAAAACAAGTTTAAAATGGAGAATCAAATGCAAAATAAGAAAGCTAACAGAGCAAAGGCTGATGTGAAGAGCGTCGCGGCTGATGCAGGGAAGACAACTTCCGGAAGCGCAGATGCAAAGAAAGGAGCAGCGGATTCAGGGAAGAAAGGGGCACACGGAACAACCGGCGGAAAGAAAGGGTGGAAAAAGTAGGGAATAACGGCGCCCATCAATAAAATAAGCTGCCTCTAGATAATCAGGCAGATCCAAAAAGGCGGTCTTATGGACGGGTTGCTGAAGACCGCTAACAATTGACTCTATGAGGCTTCTTGCGATAGTTACCTGCAAACTATCGATTCTTGAGATTCTTTCAATGGTCGCTCTCACAACCGCCTTCTTCTATCCTGTGTTCCGCCGACATACGGCCTTTTTGCGTTACGTGATTTAGGTAATAAGCTTGCGGGAGCGGCGGTGCACCTGATGAGCAAGGGCGCCGAGGATGCGGGCGCATGTGTCCTGCCCGCAGGAGCCGGGAGCGAGTGGCAGTTGATTCCGAAGGAGCGCGCGGGCAGTCGGCACGGGCAGGCTCTTTGTTTCCAAGAACTTTCCCCCTTGTCCTGAGCTGGCAAAAGTCTTTTAATTCATTGGCTGTCTCTGTGCTGCCAGTTATAAACTCCAAATATGAAATCTTTAAATAAAAAGCTTTTAGTATCTAAATTTTTTAGTGCCAAAAGCTATATATGCACAGGGCCTAATGCGAAAATAATGCCTAAAACTACATTGACTCTATCGGAACCGATGGCCAAAACTCTGAAGGTTTATACTGCACAAACTAAAAACAGCATGCGTGCTCAAAGCGAAGTTGTAGAGGAAGCGCTAAAAGAGTTCTTTGAGAAGCATGGCGTTAAAGTCGAGGCATAACTAACAAAAACTAATCGAGGGACCAGTTAGCGATTGTAAAATGCGGCAGAAGGCTTAATGGTAGCGGTAATGCTGAGCCTGACGACTTCCAATCAGCCGGGAAGACTGCACCCCATCCAGCCCGTCGCTTCGGTGAATTGGTGCATCTGCCGCGCTCGGTATTTAGCTTGAGTGGATAGCCGTCCGCTGCAACGACGTATCGCCCCTCCTGCAGGCCGCAATCTTTAGTCGGAGATAACTATTTAAGATTTAACGGAAGTAAGTACTTAGCGGTTAGTGAGAACTATGAAAAGCGATACTCTCATAGCCAGGCTGAAAGGGAAATCCGTAGATGTAATATACACGGTTCCCACCATTAATCGCCTCAAAGAATCCGGAGAACCAGGCGTAACCAGCGGGATACTGCAGGACGAGGACGCAGACTGCATTATGATAGAAACGCAAAATGGCACGATAGAGTATCTGATGAAGACTGCCATTATCAGAATTGTGCCGAGGTGATAGAACGATCTGAGCGCTGGATTCGGCGAAGCTCTTCTCTCTTCAGTCTGTCGTTGGATTACCATGATGTTTGGCGAATGATTGTTCTGGCCTGCCATTTAGTACAGAAGATTATATCTAGAATTGAATCGCTAATATATTGCATGGATCAACGCCGCAGATTTTACATTATCTTTGCAGCGATCATTTTTATTTTAATTTCATTTGCAATATATATTAGCAAAGATTTTATATCAACCATTCTTTTGAGCTTTCTTCTGGCATATATCTTGGACCCTGTATTCATGTATTTTTCCCGGCACGTCGGGCATCATCGTCGGGCATCAGCTTTTGCATCCATATTAATAATATTTTTTATCCTAATATTTATCATTTTTGCAGCAGCCGATGCGCTCATAACTGAGATGTCGAATTTACTGGGCTTGGGCGGCGTAGCCTATCTTCAGATACAAGTATCCAATTTTTCCGGCACCATTAACAGCCTTTCCGAGATTTACCTTCCAGCGTTGGCTGCAGATTATGTGAAGGGTATAGGCGACATTCCCACAGCCCTTATCTTAATTGTCCAACCAGTTTTGCAGGACTACATCGTGAGCTTCGCCTCAAACCTGCCCATATACTTTACTCAGTTCCTGCTGGCAATAATCTTCACCTATTATTTCCTTGTTGACGGTAAACGGATAATAGATGAATTTGTAGGGCTGCTTTCTGAAAAAGAAATAACCATACATTTTCTTCTGGAACTGAACCTCATCTACAAGAGCCTTTTCCGGGTATTTTTTCTCAACTCCCTGCTCATCGGGATCGTAGGTGCAGTAGGGTTCCTCGTGCTCGGCATACCCTATCCTTTACTCTGGGGCATGATATTAGCTGTAGTCGCCCTAGTTCCACTGGTAGGACCAGAAATGATCTTCGGGCCGATTGCCCTTTACTACCTGCTGACCCAAGACTATACCACAGGACTTGCCCTGTTGGCCTTTGGAGTGATCTTCCTCACAATAATCCCTAACAACATTGTTCTTCCCCGCCTGGCATCAGCGAGCGCTTCAATCCATCCCCTCATCACCCTCATGGCATTTACGGCGCCGGTCTTTGTCATCGGGTTAGTAGGCGTGATAGTTGGGCCTGCAGTCTACGGTTTTATTCTGGCAGCTTACAGGACAATGGTACACTTTCGAAAAGTGACTTTCAACCCAGAAACGGCAGCTTCATCCATGCCTATATCAAAGTCACCCTAAAGCACCTTTTTCAAGGTCCATATAAAAGATACTCTTTTACAATATCAAAGCCATAATAAGATCGGCCAAAACTATCAACGGCTCTTACGGGGAGTGTAAAAAAATTGAATTCGAGGTGAAATTGATGAATAAGACTGCTCTTTTGGCCATAATGAGCTTTTTCATCCTCCTTATGGCGACATCTGTACAAGGCCAACCGAATTCCGGTCAACCTTATTTAGATAGTCAATATGCGAATGACCTTTACCCGACAGACCAGCAGTTCTTGGGCTGGCAGGACACCGATCCACACTTGGATCAAACCGAATATGAGACCTACGCGGATGTCGGATACTCATCGACCGTTCCTTCCGGGGCTCCGGTGCCGGTTGCACCGGACAGTCCGGAGAACCTGGGACTCCAGGTGCCTGCAGAGTCAGTTGCNATGCTGGCGACTTCCACTCAAGCCCCGCCTGCAGCTGAGACCAGCCGGGGCCTGATACCGGCGAGTGCTTTAACTGCCGGGCAATTGACGAGCAACGTCCAAAGCGCCCTGTACAACTACAATTATCCATCGCAATCGCAGTCCCTGATTGTGTTTCCGCAAGGCATTGCAGCCATGAACGGGCTCTACATATCCTCTGTTCCCCAGACAGTTGCCGGCTGCACACTTTACGGCTGGCTGCCCATGTGGCTGCAGACCTTCAGCTCCGGACCGGTTTGGTTTTATGAGTGGTACCCGGACGGTCGCCTGAGAGTCAATTACCTGGGATTTTCATCCAAGGGATGGCAGAAGAAATGGTTCAATGGCGATACCCCGGGCTGGCACATCCTCCAGTACCACTCTAAAGGATGGAGCAACTATATTTACGTCTACGTTTACGGCGCAAAGCCGAGGCCGCCCTCCTCGGGCACTTCTTCGGTAACCCTCAGGTCAAGCTGGTTCAAGGGCTATGCTGTCTACCTGGATGGAAAGTATGTAGGCACGGAAGGGTCCGGGTCCGACCTTCTGGACGGAATTTATAAATTCAGGGTGCCGGGCAATATGTGGCATACGATAGTGATTAGCAAGAACGGACAGAGCTATGATGAGACGGGCACATTCCTGAGCGGTGCAGCCTACAGATTTACCCTGTGATGGGCTGTACTTCTATCATTTTTGCCATTGTTGTCCCTACATTATCATATATTATTTTCGAATAATTCTTCTACCATTAAAATCAAGGATGTAGAGCAAAAATAATGGTGCAGGGAAATTCTATTTTTGGCCGAGCGATCTAGATATAGACCGCTGTTCCTGGCTCCACATTGATTATCTTCGTGCCTCCCCTTTCGAAGAATATCGTCTTCGGGTAATTGAACTGACCATCATAGACCCTCACGTCATGGTTCTGGTTGCCAACGACTCTGAAGGTGAACCGTCCATCTAGAGGATCGCCACCCGTCCCCTCGGTTCCTATGTAATTTCCATCCAAGAATATCTGATATCCTCGCATGCCCTGAGATACTATTGTGGCTGTAGAATCACCTGTTGTTGAGATTGGAGTTGAACCCGGAGGCAGAATCGTCCCCTGTGGATAGGGCTGAATTGATGAAACCGGTGTTGGATATTGATAAGGCGGCGTGTAGGGCACCACGTCGATCACTACTGAATTGCTTACCTGGCCGTTGATGATGAAGAGCAGTATATGTTGCCCAATTATGTCCGCATAGAAACTGATCTGACTGTTGCCCGGGAAGAAGTAGAAGCCGTTCTTGGATAGTAATCCGTTGGGGTTTATCTCATACAGGTACCCATTGCCGCCAGCGGAAGAAGTTGCCAATAGAGACAGGCTTGATCCTTGTGGAACCTGGACATACTGAGTCCAGCTTGTGGCACCTTGCACCCACAATGAGTTGCCGCCTGTATATGCGGAGTAGGTTTTATATTGGGTATAAGGCACAGCCTGCATTTGATAGTTGAAGTAAACTGTGGCAGGTGTATCATCTCTCAGATCATGCTTTTTTGGAGCTTCGATATGCTTCTTAGAGGATGATCCTTTGTTTATTGAGTAATATTGAGAATACAGCGAGTAGGATACGCTCGTTGACGGTGGATTGCCACCGACCCATGGCTGACCGATTCCATAGTTAAACAGCTTTTCTGCCGCAGCCTCCCCTGGCCGCATCTCCACGCCGCTTCCATCTAATGCTGAAGCACACCCCATCAAAGAAATGACGAGGATAACCGATATCAAAATCTTGTTCATGTTCCTCACACGCTGGAATTCTAGCTCGATCTCTTTTTGGGAGATTGATAGCATTGAGCCTTGATGGCCTAAATGCACCTGCTACCAATCTCATGTTTCTATTTCAGTGATGCATTGTTTTTAAGACATTGTATGCACCGGATTCGTTGACCCTGCGGGAGCCTGGGCAAACACATCCACAATGACCACGTTGCTGGGCTGGCTGTTTACCACAAAGTAGAGCATATGTCTTCCCACCTGGTCGGCATTGAAGTTCATGGTGTTATAACCTTGGCTGAACTGATATGTCTTGTACTTCGAACTGGTGGTGTCTGTCTGAATCATCTCATAGAAGCCTGCTGGTCCTTCAACTGGAGTGTAGGCGACGAGCTGCAGCCAGGTTCCGACCGGGCTTACCACATACTGGGTCCAGTTTGTTGCTCCCTGGATCCAGAGGTCATTGGTCTTGGACGGCACCGTGGATGCATACTGGGAGTACGGCAACCCTACACCGGCACCGTAGTACACGCGGGAAGGTGTTTTCTGCGTTATGTCGAACTTGGTAGGATTGCTTATTATTCCACCCACTACAGGATTACCGGAGGTTACATAATATTCTGTGTAGGGCGAGAACGTGGTGTAGCTATACGGTTGGGTGTAGAAGGAACCACCAGTAGTGTACCAGGGGAAGCTAGAGACTGGTTGATCGAGCCACTGCAACATGCCACTCAGCCCAGGATCAGAATTTGCCCGGCTGGAACTGACATATCCACCATTCAGATAATCTTGTCCACATGCGATACCAATTAGCAAGCACGTTGAGAGCATTGCCATGCACAGCAAAATTTTGCTATATTTCATTTTAACACCTGACTTTCGCTCAAACAGTTCTCTCAGATTTCTAAATAAACTAAGGCTTTAAGAGGATGGAACGGCAAATCGCGAGAATGATGTCATGAGTCCTTAAACCCCGTCTCTGATCTGCCCGAATTATTTATGTATTCCAGTATGTGTATAATTCCCAAATTTTTTGGAGCTGATTCACTCTTCGACCCACTCGAATGCCGGATCTTTGATCTTATTGAAATTCTTGATGATAACGGCTGCGTCTTTCCTGTTCAGATTGGTTTTCATCATCTTCTCGCACACACAACGCAGCGCCTCTTTCTCTTTCTTTAGGGCACTGCTGTCTTCGGGTTTAGGTGTCAGTCCAGAGCTTTCAAAAAGGTGCTCCTTCTCGTCCAATTGTGTGGTCATACCCCATTTGCTGAACATCTCAGAGGCATTATCCAAAAGATGTTGGTCAAAACTCCCGGAAAGCCTGCAGCCCTCTATTTGCCGCATAAATTCTTCTTTCTTCAAAATGATTCACCCCAGTTGATATATACAATCTAGGTCTTTCCCACAAAATTAGCTATCCTATTTGCACTTTGGACCGATAGCTAAAATTAATTATTTTTCATTGTGGTGGTGATTGTGCATCTTTCTCACCAGGCACAAGAAGGGAATGATTGTCCCAAGCAGGAACAATATTTTTATAAGTTTTTTTATCATAATCAATCTCACCTAAACACTCATTGTCTTTTAGAATACAAAAAACCAAGGGATCTTAACGTTTTCTCCTCAGAGCTACAAAGGTCACTGCCAGGAGCCCGGCTACTGCAAAGGTTGCCTCGAAGCCAGGAGTCGTGCTAGTCGTAGTCGTTGATTTAGTCGTGCTTGTAGGCTCGGTGGAAGGAGTCGAGCTGGTCGTGGTTGTTGTTGATCTGGAAGCATCGGGACCCATAGCTGAGTTAGTTGTTGTTGTAGTTGATTTGGTAACATCCGGGCTAGGGGTAGTGCTAGTCACCGTTGTAGTAGATTTAGTTACATCCTCTGCTGTGCTCAGAGCCAGCAGCATCATCGTGGCAATAAGCATGGCCACTAATATCTTTTTCATTTCAAACCTCCGTTCTCATTTGATTCGCTATGACCCTAAACTACAAGTGGTAATACCAACAGGTGGAATGAGCCGCCCAGTACTAGCGTTAATATCGCCAGAATGATGAACACGATTATCAGCCATTTAGCGATCTCCATCGATATGCCTGCACCACGCACTCCCAATACTCCAAGTATCAGAGCTATTACGAAGAACACGACTGCCAGATAAAGTAAGTCTGCCATTTATGCACATCCTAAATATTGATTACTGGTATGCTTGCCATTATTTATTTCAGTGCATCAGCCATTTTGTTTCCTATGTCGGCTTTTGCTTTCTGCACATCAGCTTTTGCATGCGCCAGCTTATTCTCGACATCAGCCTTTGCTTTCTCCGCACCTGCCTTTATGTCAGCCTTTGCGTAAGCTGCCTTCTTCTCGGTTTCATCATGCCCGAAATTGGCCTTGACCTTCTCCACATCAGCATTTAAATCAGCTTTTGCGTGTGCCATCTTGTTCCCTATGTCAGACATTGTTTTCTTGGTATCAGCTTTCGCTTTCTCTACCCGATCATTTGCCATTTTTTGATTCCTCCTTTTATGAATCTAAATATAATAGGATGTTATTACATAAAAAGATTTTGGTACCTAAATTTTAAGATACATAAATTATACTCGTTATGAAGTGCGATGGCAAAAAATACATTGACCTTATCCGAACCGGTGGTCAAAAACAATGAAGACTTGCACTTTACAGTCTAAAAGTAGCCTGCGGGCTCAAAGCCAGTGGTCGAATAGGCATTAAAAGAATTCTTAGAAAGGCACAATGTGAAGATCGAACTGTAATCGAGTAAGCGAACTGCAGGGAGGCGCAAGCGATTGGAGCGACGGGAACGACCCGTATGCATGTCAAATTAAAAAAAACAGGTATAAATCATTTTAGATATTACTGATAATATCGACCGCCAAAAAGCCGAGAACCCAATTCGCCCCTTAGCCTATCGTCCTTCAGCTTATTTTTATATCCACGAAATGCTCCTTCCGATCATCGACCAAGTGTACCGACCCGTCGCTTTGCACCTGGCCGTCAACCGTCACGCCGACCACCTCGCCTCCCGGCCCCGACTGCGTAACCGTGATGTGGTAGAATGTCTCACGGTAGCGGTAATGCAGGCGAAAAGACTGCCAGTCCGCCGGAATACAGGGAGTAAGGAATAGACTGTCAACGTCCAGCCTCAGTCCAAGCAGCGATTCTACTATGAGGCGGTACATCCAACCTGCAGCTCCGGTGTACCAGGTCCATCCTCCGCGTCCGGTGTGAGGAGGGAGTGCATAGACATCTGCTGCAACGACGTATGGCTCCGTCCTGTAGATCGCAACCTCTTCCGGGGTCGAGCCATGCTTCAGGGGATTGATGAGAGACAATAGCTCCCAGGCCCTGGCGCAGTCGCCCATGGCCGCAAAAGCCATGATCTCCCATATCGCAGCATGGGTATACTGCCCGCTATTCTCTCTCACTCCCGGGGTGTAGCCTTTTGATATAGCCGGGATCTGAGTCGGACTTATCGAAGGGCGGGTCCAGGAGCTGTATCAGCAATGCATCTCTATTGACCAGAAGGCGATCCACTTCCTCCATAGCCGTCTTCGCTCTCTCTGGATCTCCTGCGCCGGATAGAACAGACCAGCTCTGGGAGATGGAACCGATCCGACATTCTGCGTTGGCAGCGGACCCGAGGGTCTCTCCGTTATCGAAGTAGGCGCGAAGGTACCAATGGCCATCCCACCGGAACTCTCTGATCTTCTGGCGCAGGTTGGCAGCCTCGCTGCTACATTGATCTCTAAAGGCTGCATCGCCATGAAGATGGGCAATCTCAGAGAACTTTATGAGCACATAGTACAGGAAGAAGGCCAGCCAGACGCTCTCGCGAGAGCACAGATAGCCCACACGGTTCATGCTGTCGTTCCAGTCGCCAGAGCCCATGAGGGGCAGGCCGTGCCGGCCAAACGAAAGACTGTTCCTGATCGCTCGGACACAGTGCTCGTAAAGGGTGTCGGACTGCTCCGACCTCGTGGGAAGGTCATAATAAGCCTCTTCATCAGGTTTTAGGAGCCTGCCCTCGATGAATTTGATACGCTCGTCAAGCACGCCGGTGTCTCCAGTAGCAGTGACGCATCGGTGAGCCGTCAGCGGTAGCCAGAGGTAATCATCGGAGCTGTGAGTGCGCACGCCGCGTCCGGAGGGAAGATGCCACCAGTGCAAACGTCTCCCTCCAGAAACTGATGGGCTGCACACCGCAGAGCATTCTGATGAAGACGGGCGTTATTAGAATAGTGCTGAGGAAATAGAATAATGAGAGCCGGATCAGTCCGCTCTCCTCTCGGCCAAATACGCCCGTGCCTTCTCAGGATCGCATGCCAGCTCATCGATTCTCTGTTCCGACATCTCCCAGAGAGTATCATCGATCTCTGCCATCTCATCTCTCTTCTGCCACCAGGAGAGGCAGGTATCCGCCGCCAGCGTGCAGGCGTCCTCGTCCGTCATATGGATGGAGGCACAGAACGCCTCGCCCACACATGCACCAACCGGTGCTCTAGTACAACGATCGCACATCATATCAGCCCTCATTTCGATTTTGCTCGTGTTCCTTAAAGTCTCTGGCGCCAGTGTTTGCTGGTGATGGCCCGCACGGATGCCAAGACGTCAAGTTAGATAGTCAGTCAGATTGTTTCGGTAGATAACGGCAGAAGCGAATCAGGCTGCCGCAGGAGATGGTTCAATTGAGATACGATCGCAGAAAGCTCTTATCTGCTCTTCGTTCATGCTGGTTTTGGGCACTATGAGCACTCGATATCCGTCACTCCCCAGTCTATTGGTCAGATCCTGGAACATTCTCATGGCCTCTTTGGTCTGCCTGCTGAAATCCGGCATCTTCAGAACGACAACTTTTGCTGAGGGGATCACGGCGTCCACGGTATAGCCCCACCTGGTGGGACGGTGCGTCAGTACCACAACGCCTCGCCGCAACAGCTCCGAGACTATGTCGTCAAACTTTGCTATCTCTGGAACTTTGGATTGCTTCATTTGAATTCCTCCATCCTTCGAATTCACATCATAATTAATACATGACCATAATATCTTTGACGATTTTATTATCATGCCGCAGCAATTGCATTTTTGTTGCTATCATCGCATAAGATCGTGCAGTCTTTCGTAATCTCCGACGGGAAAGCGGACCGATATCGATAATGCTATTCCGCACGATTCGGAGGCGTTCAATTCCATTATACCTTTCTCTTCATCAATGTATTCCCTGGCATCATGAGGATGTGCAGCATATTGCCAGCCTCCGTTTGCCCCGATTATTCTGGAGTATAGCCAGTCGTCAGCTTCAGGATTATTTACGGGATCGAGGCCTGATACCACGCGGGTCAAAAATGCTTCTGCATCAATCGCCGCGAGGAACTCAATCCAGATGATGCCCGGCTTATTTTCTTGACAGGAATTGCATGTGTTGATTCCCGAGTTCCAGATGGCCTGGAGCAGAGGAGCAATTCCCTCATCGACCTCGATGAGCCGGTTTGATGCAAGATCAAGGATTGCTTTCTGCTTATGCTCGCTCAAAATCCTTAGCTCCCTTCAATTCCCGCAAGTCTCGAGCTCTTTTGCACAGCTTCGCCAGTCTGCATTCAGACCCGACGCACGGTTTGCCGGTATAAGCTATATTCCTCTCCATGATGGTGTTCATGGTGCTATTATTTCCTGCCAAAATTAATGTTCCGTTCATTATCTTCCTCATCGTTTATTATTCGGGCTAATTCGTCCGCCAAGTGCATTAAAACTGCATTCAGAGAGCCGCAAATGCTGCAAGCGGCGAAAAATCTGCAGGGCAGGATGCCGCCCCGCATAGCCTGTTTTGCCAATGCCAAAAATGCAGTTTGGTTAAAACAGATTGATTAAGTAGTAATTGATAATCAAATCGGTTTAGTATCTTCTCGGTGCCCTTGCAGGCCGGTGCTTCTGATAGCACTCGCTGCAATAAACCGGCCTTGATCCATCCGGCTTGAAGGGAACCTGGGTCTGCTTCCCGCATTCTGAGCAAGTTACGCTTGTCATCTCTCTTGGACCACTGTTGTAGCCGCCTCTGCTGCTGCTACCGCTATTATCATATTTTCTCTCAAACATTTAATTCACTTACCCTTTGTATCGATTCAAAAATCGAACATGCTACAAAAAACATCTCAACAAATCTCTTTGAATCGACGCAAATGTAACATCCTATAAATGGCATCTCTTGATGATATACCTGTTGGTCAAAATTCCGGGTGAACTCGCAATTTCGTCTCTCACAATGCCGACAATCGAGCATGCAGGAAGGGCGGCTGGCGGATGTCCCCCGCATTTTCCTCCCATCTTCTTGGACAGGTCGCTGTGGATGAAGCTTATCGAACCGGTTGTTAATGGGTCCCGCTCCCCTCCGGCAACTTCTCGCCACCCAAACTTTTTTGGCCAAGAAGCCCCATAATTCTAGAATAGACGGCCAATTGTGGTACTGGCATCTAGGTAGGAAGGATTCAAATGAATAAAAATTATGCCAAGTCTTATCCGGCGACTTTCATGCTTCTGGCTCTTTTTATAATCTTGAGCATGACGCCATCGCTGGCCCAGAGCGCGATAAATAATAAGATCGCGCCTCAAAATCAGTCGACATCAGATTCCCAATTAGGAACGCTGCTGTACTCCGATGATTTTTCCAGCAGCAAAAGCGGATGGGAAATAACCACCAACGGAGATTTCCTTGCCGGTTATAAGAAGGGAGTTTATCATATTACCGTTGTTCCGGAAAACTATTGGGGAGGTACATTGGCACCGAACCTGAACCTGAGCGATCTGGGGGTGGAGGTCGAGGCCAAAAAAGAAGCCGGGCCTGATGACAATGTCTACGGCATCTGGATTCGGAACCAGGCACCAGGAAGCTTATACGCTTTCCTGATCTCCAGCGATGGATACTTCGAGTTTTCCAAGAAAGAGAATGGCACCTGGGTCACGCCGTCCAACTGGACAAAGTCCAGCGCCATCAAGACCGGCGATGAGACCAACCGCCTGAAGGTAGTGGCCAGGGGAGACAAATTCGATTTCTACGACAACGATGTGCTCTTGAACAGCTACGAGGATAGCAGCTTTGGTCGCGGTGATCTGGGCCTGTGGGTCGGTACCCAATCGGAGGGCAACGTAACCATCGGCTTCGATAACCTCAAGGTATGGGCCCTGTTGGATTAGCTTCGAGCCAGGGCAGAATTATGCCGGCAGGGGAATGATGCAGGCATTTCCGCCTGCACCTTTCTTCTGCCACCTCTTTTCGACAGCCTGATATCTTCAGAAAACACCAGAGAATAAAGGCAAAGGTGTTTTGGGGATGAGGCTGATTTTGATCATATTGTTCTTGGCTCTTGTGGCGGCACTCTCCGGTTGCATTCAGCCGCAGAGCGGGCCTGAAGTCAAGCAAACAGTGGCGACTGCTGAATGGAAGCCGGATGGTATGGTGAGCCCGAATGAGTATGCCAGAAGCATGACACTGCACGGACCGGCCAGCAATGGCTACTCGGGAGGAGTCCTGGAGATCTCATGGAAGAATGATGCCGAATATCTCTATATGGCCCTCAATGGATCAACCAGGGGCTGGATCTCCATAGGATTTGAGCCAACCGAGTGGATGAAGGATGCAGACATCGTTATGGGCTCGGTCCAAAACGGCAGAGCGACCATATCCGACGAGTACTGCACGGGCAACTATGGCCCTCATGAGAATGATACCACCCTCGGCGGAACCTACGACATCCTGCAGTTCGGTGGCGGCGCCTCGGGCCAAAACACGGTATTGGAGTTCAAGAGAAAGATGAACACGACGGACGGATTTGACAAGGCCTTCGTATCCGGCCAATCGGTCTCAATGATCTGGGCCCTGGCAGACCGGACCTCTGACGAGGACAAGCACAACGTGGCCAAGGGGGAAGGTATCTTGAATCTTGAAAACAAGGCAGAGGCCGTCTCGGGCACGGCTGCACTGACGGCTGGCGATGTGGACGGCCTGGACCTGATCCGCGAGGAAGAGAAGCTCTCTCGCGATCTTTATCGGTCCTTTTACAATAAGACCTCCGCTGCCATATTCCAAAATACCGCCCAGTCCGAGCAGAGTCATATGGACGCCGTTCTCATGCTTCTGGATAAATACGGCCTGCAAGATCCGGCGAAAGAACAGAATGGCATGTTCGTCAATGGGTCGCTTCAGCAAATCTACGACCAGCTTTTAGCGGAGGGAATGAGATCGGAGAGCGCATCCTTGACGGCGGCAGCAGCTTACGAGGAGATCAGCATCATGGATCTGGAAAAGCAGATCTCCGCCACGGACAAGCAGGATATCAAAACGGTTTATGGTGGGTTGCTGGCCGGTTCCCAAAAGCATCTTCGCTCCTATGTAACGGCTTTGCGGGAGGCAGGGATACAATACTCGCCGCAGCATCTCGATCCAGCGAGGTATGAAGGTCTGATGAAGTCGAATTAGCTTATGAATTTGCGAATGAATCAAAAAGGAGAATGCCCGATAAACATTCTTCTAACCGAAGGGGTATTCTCCGACCCTGGCGCTGTTGCTGTAGCCCCGTGACTCCCAGTAGCCTCTCACCTCTTTATCCGTGACCTCGATCTTTGTTATCCATTTGGCCCATTTGTAACCGTAGCGGCTCTTGGCCACGAGCTGCAACGGAAAACCCCGCTCATCTGGCAGGGTAACATCATTTATGCCGTAGGCCAGGATGGTTTTGTTATCCTGCAGATAGGTCAGCGGCATGCCGGTGGAATATCCATCGGCGGAATAAAATAAGACATAACTTGCTCCAGGCTTGAGGCCGGAGCGGTTCAATAGATCCGTCACCAGAAATCCGGTCCATTTGGCAGGAAATCCCCATCCTTCTACACAGGGCATGTAGGCAACCTCGGAATACGCAGGAAGGGCCAGCAACTCCTCATAGCTCAGGTTCAGGTTCTTCTCGACAAGTCCCGTTATCTCCAGGCGGTATTTTGCCTTATCGATATGCTGCGTTCCTGCAATGGCATTATTCCCCTGCTGGCTGAGGGGCGTCAGCTTGGCGCCCTGATACTCATCAGCCTCAACCTCGGGCAGTCTTCCGGTTTCGGCTCGCGGGCCGAACGCCTCCTCCGGCCAGGTCTGCTGGATATTCGTCTCCTGATTTTGGGCTGCCCATCCGGACAGCAGGAAGAGGCCGGTGAGGAGCGAAAGAATGGCAAGCACTGCCGCTGCGTATCCGAGCCTGCAGTGAAATTTACCCATTTTTTTGGCCTGCAGGCCGTCCAGGAACAGCATCCCGGAAAGAGCCAGCGTCGCCAAGCCCATATAGGAATGAAGGACATGAAAATCCAGAGGATAAAAACGCAGGCTATTGCTTGATAGGTAACCCGCCAATCCCAAANGCGCAGACAGGAACATAACAACTGCCAGGCTCTTGTGAAATCGAAGTCTAACGGCGAGAAAAATGATCAGAAGGGCAGAGACCGCGGAGGGAAGGTAGTGCCATACGGTAAATACCATTCAGCCCTCTTTCAGAGTTCATCACGCCCTTTGTTATTGCTGCTGTCNGTGACGTTTCCTTTCACCTTGGACAGCCGGGCCTTGCTGGCCTTGATGGTGCCTGCGAGCGTGTTCGCCGCGGGCTCATCAGGATTCGCAGCGCAATCGATACACTCCTGCTCATCGGCATTGTGGGCGCATAACCCCTCCTCTGAATCTACATTTACGGCCAGAATACTATTATTGGAGTAATTGTAAACCAGCTCAGCCGGACGGCTCAGGATTGATATGGGGCTGAAGATGAGGCGGGAGCGAAGCGTTCCATTCGGCTTCAGCTCCGTGGCTGCGACTCCCTTCCTGCCGTTGATGTCTTTTTCCGCGCTGCTATACTTCCAGCCCCATTGGTCTACCAGGCTGAAGTTGCTTTGATCAATCGGCAACTTTTTTGTATCGTTATTGATGAGGGCGACATCGAACTCAATGGTCTTCTTGTTCGATGCCGTCCAGGATCTCAATATTCCGTAATACAGAAGTGTCACATTCCCGTTGCTGGCATTGGAGACTTCCGGAAAAGGAATGGAGAATTGCTCGCCGCCGTAAGGATCTTTGCCAAGATCCACCATCAGGCTCTTGACAATGGTCTCGATGGGCACCACGAATCCGATGAGACATCTCCCCTGTTGCAGCTCCTCGGTATACTCGGGGCTGAAGCTGTAGACCCGGTCGTTGCCGTCGGTTAGGGTGTAGGCTGCCCGGATGGGCGTGCCGTCGCTGGCATTGACTCTGCCAAGGCTCAGGTCCATGCGCAGGACTGAATATCTATCGGCATTGGCATTTCCTGAATCCCAGCGGTCCTTGAAGGAGCCAAAGACGGTGCAATTGATGACCCCGTTGCTCCCGTGAAGTGGAAACCCGCTTGCCAGGCAGATGGAAAAAAGCATCAATAACAGAACCAGAGCCGAATATCTCATTTATAATATACCTCTGATATTATACGGTCTTATTCTCATCCATCTTGGCTGATTTGACATTGAACTACTTTAAGCCCTATCTTATTAATATATTTTATTGCGGCTCGTGCTCGGGAGATGACTGGGCTTCAATTGCACCATATATATTTTGCGTCTTTATTTTAATAACGCGCCCAGGGCATTTGCCCTGGGTGTGACCAAGCGTTTTCCTCTCCTCAGGCCATCTAGGCTGTGGAGTTCGTGGTGCTGTTTATGGTGTCGTTTTGGGCACCGCTCTCGGTTTCGCTCTCGGTTTCATTCTGTGTGCTCTTATGCAGATTGGCCTTGGCCGCAGCAAGCCGCTCCTTTGTCGAGCTGAGGCTGGAGTTGATCTTCTTGCCGACGGCTGATTGCTCGCTGGCNGNGCTGGCGTTTTCCGTGCCGGCCAGCCTCGCCTTGCTGGCCGCGATCTGCTCTTTCAGAGAGCTGATCTTGGTGGCGGTGGTGCTTGCGGTCTNATTGGTCTCGCCTGCCGCCTGGCTCTGCGTCTGGTTGCTGCTCTGCAGGGCNGCTGTAGNATTTTCACTGANGGATGGTGCAGCCGCGGATTTCTGCGTGGCATTGGCACCATAGACCTTTTCGTCGGACAGCGCCACCAGATCCTTCTCAAGGCTTATGATGATCTGGCCGGGAGTGCCGTAGTCATAGGCCAGGGCGGTTGGTCTGCTCAGGAGAGTGATTCCTGTAAATCCTACCTTCACCCTTGTGCTCGCCTTCTGTGCGGCTATCACTTCCGCATCAAATCCCAGGGTTGGATTATACGGCCAGCCCCACTGGTCCAGAAGAGTGAAGTTCTCGGGAGTCAGGTAGAGATCTTTGCTGCCGTTATTGGCCGCACGAACCTGCATGACGATGCCCTGCTCGTCGGGGTTGATCAGCCAATCGGTAATGCCGTAGTACCTTATGACGACACCTTCACTCTCACTCTTGGGAGTTGCCCACCAATTGATATTGAAGGTTTTTCCGCCGGTGGGAGTCACACGGATCAGCTTGAAGAGATCATCCTGAGGGACGAGGAAGTAGACCAGGTGCCTTTTCTCCTGAAGGACCTTGAATAGGCCCGGCTGATATGCACTACCATTTTGATCCACTAACTCATAAGTAGCGTTCTCCGTATTTACGAGGCCGACATCGACCTTCAGGATCTCCTGGGTCGCATTCTCATCGGCAAGCGGAGTTCTGACCGAGCCGAAGAGGACCACCGTTGCGTTTCCATCGCTGCCCTGCAGAGGAGCGGCCCCTGCCGTTCCGGCCATCAGGGCCAATAAAAGGACTAGAATAATTAATCTCACCTGATACCCCCATGATACTTGTTGTATTTTATGTGGTGGCTAAATTAATACTATTAGTTACATTTGCTATTCGGTTATATACATTTTATCCAAGGATGGCCGTTCCTGTAGAGTCGTCATGGTGATCTTCGAGGAGGCCCCTACGTCCTTACCGCATCCCTTAATGGCATCTCGTCCGCCCCGAGAATGGCAAGATCTGCCGGGCTGGGAAACCTATATCTGCCTGTTACATCATAAGCGGAGAGCGGTGTTCTAGTTGTCATCGCCTATCCTTGTAACCTGCGGCCTGCCCTATGCCAATGGGCCCTGTCACTTAGGCCATCTCAGAACTTATGTGCCTGCGGACATCTACGTTCGGGGATTGCGGAAGATGGGCCGGGATGTGCTCTTCGTCTGCGGCTCGGATGCTCACGGGACGCCTATTGTCGTTAATGCCGAGGCCCAAGGAATGCAGCCGAAGGCGCTGGTAGCCAGATACCACCAGCACTTCGACGAGATCTTCAAGGGCATGGGCGTCGACTTCAATTTCTTTGGCGACACGGACGATCCCGCCTGCCACAATCGCACGCAAGAACTCGTGAAGACCCTCATGGAGAAGGGCTACGTTTATCCTAAAGAGATCGAGCTGGCCTACTGTCCCAAGTGCGAGCGATTTCTTCCCGACAGGTACGTTGAGGGCGAATGCCCCTACTGCGGCAAGACCGCACGCGGCGACGAGTGCGATATGGGCTGCGGACGCCATCTGGAGCCGGGCGAGATTCGAAACGCCGTCTGCAAGGTCTGCGGGGGCAAGGCCGAGTACCGCAGGCAAGTTCATTACTTCTTCCGTCTGTCGGAGTTCAAGGACTTCCTGCTCCAGTTCCTGGAGACCCTGGGCGGAACGGCATCGGCCCGAAATTATGCCCTGGAATGGGTGCGCCAGGAATTGAAGGACTGGTGCATCACCCGCAACATGGCCTGGGGCATCAAGTTCCCGGGTCACAATGATCTGGTGGTCTACGTCTGGGTGGATGCGCCCATCGGCTACATCGCTTTCAGCGAAGAGTGGTGTGCCGAGAATAACGTGGACTGGCAGAAGTACTGGAAGAACGATGCCAGGATCATTCACTTCATCGGCGGGGACATCGTCTACCACCACTGCATCTTCTGGCCGGCCATGCTGAAGGGCGCGGACTACACCCTGCCTTCAGCAGTCGTCGCCAGCGGCATGCTCAAGATCGATGACAAGAAGTTCTCCAAGTCCCGGGGAAACGTCATCTGGGTGAAGGAGGACTACCTGGAGAAGGGACTTCATCCCGATCTGCTGCGATATTATCTGGCCAGCTACACCGCCCATAACAAAGAGGTAAACTTCGCCTGGAAGATCTTCGCCGATAAGGTGAATACCGAGCTGGTGGGGGCATTCGGCAACTTCCTCAACCGGGCTTTGACCTTCACGGTGAAAAACTTCGAGGGAAGGGTTCCCGAGGGCGAGATCGATCTGGAGGTTATGACCAGGATCGAGCAGACCCAAAAAGAGGTCATCTCTTCCCTAGAGGAGTACGAGTTCAAGAAGGCCGCAGACAGCGTGATGAGCCTGGCTGATTATGGGAACATCTACTTCCAGAGCCGCGAGCCATGGAAGCTGGTCAAGAGCGACCGGGCCGCCGCAGGAAGGGTTCTGAGGAGCTGCCTGCAGATTGCCAAAGCCCTGGTCGTTCTCATGGAGCCGGTCATGCCCGGCAAGATGGAATCTGCCTGGAAGCAGCTCGGACTGGACGGCAAGGTCGGAGACGTTCAGTTTTCCGAGGCTCTGCTGCCCCTGGCGCAAGGCCGGATGCTGGGCAAGCCGGAGATTCTGTTCAATCGCATGGAAGAAGCGCTCGTGAAAGAGCTGGACAGAATCTTCCGGGAGAGGATAGAGCAGGCGGAGGCCAGGGCCAGAGGAAAACCGGTAGTAAAGAAGGGACAGATCTCCTTTGAGGAGTTCGGAGCTCTGGACCTGAGAGTAGGCGAGATCAAAGAGGCGAGCCACATCAAGGGCTCGGACAAGCTCCTCAAACTCATGGTTGACATCGGCGGCGAGACGCGCCAGGTGGTGGCGGGCATTGCCCAAAGCTACAAGCCCGAGGAACTGCTGGCAACTCAGGTCGTGGTCCTGACCAACCTGAAGCCTGCCAAGCTCTTCGGCATCGAGTCGCAGGCCATGCTCCTGGCAGCGGATACTGCGGGAAAGGCCGTGCTGCTGCGACCGCGTGAACTAGTGGAAACGGGAACTAAGATAAGATAGGAGGATTTTGTGTTGCTCCAGATTGAGAATCTGTCCAAAACTTACAGGTTGAAGGACAGGGATATTGTGGCTCTTAAAGATGTAAGCTTCTCAACCAGGCCGGGTGAGATTTTAGGGCTGGTGGGAAAGAGCGGGGGAGGCAAGAGCACCCTGATGAAGATCCTGCGAGGCATGGAGAGCTTTGA
>JGI24732J26686_1000174_pt1 | contig 43432 bp, 42 predicted proteins | sample EPASupsiteHSE623_FD_26686 | JGI IMG/M metagenome (IMG submission 26686)
CATGTACCCGTACCCCACGCTGACCGGTACGCCGATTACCGGTTTGTCCACAATTCCGGCAACAATGGAGGGGAGTGTTCCTTCGCGCCCGGCACAGACAATGAATACATGTGCATCCAGTAGCGGCTTCAATGCCGGGAAGAGCCGGTGGATGCCGGCCGCGCCGACATCATATGCCGTGCGCACCGTGCAGCCCATTTCCTCGGCAATGATCTTCGCCTCTTCGGCCACCCGGATATCGGAGGTGCCTGCGGTAATAATTCCGACCATGCCGCCCGATGATTTAACCGGAACACCGTTGGACAGGACAAGCACCCGGCCGGCCTCGCGGTATTCTGTGGCAATGTTCCTGCTTTTGGCAACAGACTGGATGTGGGCAACCTGTTCGGAGCTCACGCGGGTGATCACGCAGCGCCCGGTTGTTTCTGCATGCCGCATAGCAATCTCTGCGAGATGCGCGGTATCCTTGCCCTCAGCGAGGATCACTTCGGGCATACCGCACCGGACGCCCCGACCAAGGTCGATACAGGCAAACTCCCCTACGTGTTCGAGGCGGAGCCCTTCAATCACCCGGGCTGCCTCTTCAAGGGAGCATTCCCCGTTCTTGTAGCGCGAGAGAATATCCTGTACGGACTGGTTTGGTGGCATGGTTTTGACAATACAGATATGGAACGGCGTATAATAAGTTAGTTCATAGCCATGTCCTATCTCATCTATGTCGCGATGTTCGGCACTGCGGCAGTCCTCTTTCTCTGGCTGCGGGATGCGCGGATCTATTTCCGGACCGGTCTCCCCGGTTACCGGAAAGCGGCATGGCATGGGGTCGGGTATGGGGCTCTTGCCTCCCTTGGCGGGGCGTTCACGCTCACGATGCCCAATTTTGAATTACTGGGCCTTGGCATGATCCTTGCGGCCATGTACCTGCAGGGAAGGATAGAGCGGGAAAAAGTCTGGGGCAATGAAGACACCTTCACCCGGTTCATCGGCAGTGTACCCCGGCCCCGGGCGAATAAGAAATAATGCAACAAACGAACACAGATTAAGGATCTTTACCATGCTCCAGAAACCGAGAGGAACGCGGGATTTTTTACCGGATGAGATGGAAGCGCGGCGCGCTGTCGAGAAGAAGTTGCGCGAGGTTGCGCGCTGTTACGGGTACCGGGAAGTCTGCACACCCGAGTTTGAGGATCTCGAACTTTTCACCGCGCGATCCGGAGAAGGCATCATCGATGAGATGTACGTCTTTGAGGATAAGGGGGGCAGGAAACTTGCCCTCCGCCCGGAGATCACCGCTGCGGTGATCCGGATGTACATCAACGAGGCAAAGGTTGCCCCCAAGCCATTACGCTGGTGTTATTTTGCCGACTGTTTCCGGTACGAGCGCCCCCAGAAGGGTCGGTACCGCCAGTTCTGGCAGTTTGGCGTCGAGCTGATCGGTGCGGACACGGCGGCTGCCGATGCAGAAACGATTATGCTGGCTGCCGATATGCTCAACGCAACCGGCGTTACGTACGAGCTGAAAGTTGGCCACCTTTCGTTCATGAAGAATCTCGTAAAGGATCTTGAACCGGCCATGCAGCGAAAGGTGCGGGCACATCTTGATAAGAAGGATTTCGACGGGCTGAATGCCACGCTTGAATCTCTTGACCGGACGGATCTCGCAGCCTCGCTCGCGGCGCTGGTCAGNACCCGTGATCTTGCCGAAGCATTCGAGATTGCCGGCGCAATCCCGGAGAAAGAACGATTCGAGAAGACCGTTGGATCGCTTGATGCAGCCGGGGTAAAATACAGCCTCAACTTCGGTATTGCACGTGGACTGGATTACTATACCGGCATGGTCTTTGAGGGATTTGCCCAGAACCTCGGGGCAGAGAACCAGATCATGGGNGGGGGAACCTACCGGCTCGCCCATCTNTTTGGTGGCGATGACGTGGCCTCGTGTGGTTTTGCCATCGGGTTTGACCGGGTNNTGGTCTCTCTGGGNGATGTCCAACCCGCAAGTGTTCCCATTGTCGGACTTGTCTGTACGAGCGAAGGGCGCAACCGTGCGATCGAAGTCGCAAAGGCACTGCGCACCGCGGGCATCCGAACGGAAATGGATTTGATGGAGCGCGGGCTCGGGGCCCAGCTCGCGCATGCAGCAAAGACTGCGAATTTTGCGATCGTGATCGGCCAGCGCGAGGCCGAGTCCGGACTGGTTACGTTGAAAAACCTGACCACCGCAGAACAGAAGACCGTGGATCTTGCAGCAGCCATTGCTGAGGTGAGAGCGTTTGGTCCTTGCTGACGATCTCGCCAAGCAGCAGCGCAGCATCAGTGTCGCGGAATTTTTCGAGAAGAATAAACACCTGCTGGGATTCGATTCTCCTACGCGCGGCGTTATCACCACGATAAAAGAAGCAGTGGACAATGCGCTGGACGCGTGCGAAGAGGCGCAGGTGCTCCCGGATATTTTTATCAGCATCAAAAAAGTCTCGAACGATATCTTCCGGATTATTGTTGAGGACAATGGACCGGGAATTGTTCCGGCGCAGGTGCCGTACGTGTTTGGGAAGTTGCTCTACGGTTCCCGGTTCCACCAGATCCGGCAGACGCGCGGGCAGCAGGGTATCGGGATCTCTGCGGCTGTGCTTTACGCGCAGTTGACCAGCGGTGTCCCGACGGTCGTGATCTCGCGCACCGGTCACAAAGAGCCGGCACACAAATTCGAGATCCAGATCAAGATCGAGACCAATGAGCCCGACATCATCTCGCAGCAGCCGATCGACTGGGACCGGATTCACGGCACCCGGGTGCAGATCGAGTTCAAGAGCACGATGTCGGCAAAGAAGAAGCTGCTCGAGTATCTCAAATATACTTCCATAGTGAACCCCCATGCCCGGTTCCGGGTGGAGCTGGACGATGAGGCGTTCACGTTCGAGCGCGTGAGCCAGGAGATCCTCGCGTGCCCCATTGCGGTCAAACCGCACCCGCACGGGATCGAGTTCGGGCAACTCAAACGGATGGCCGTTGCAAGCAATGAGAAACTTGCCGATTTCCTGATGGAGAATTTCAGCCGCGTCGGGAAGAAGACCGCGCAGGAGATGTGTGACAAGTCCGGCCTGAAGGCGACGGTTAAGGTATCGGGACTTTCCGCAGAGCAGCTCAAGGCGCTCCTTGCTGCCATGCAGGATGTCCCGGTACCTCCGCCACTCACCGTCCAGTGCCTCTCACCCATTGGCGAGGAACTGATACGGCGCGGGCTCGATAAAGAGTTCCAGATGGACTTTGTTGGTGCGCGTACGCGGTCGGCATCGGTCTTCTCGGGCCACTCGTTCGTGGTTGAGGCTGCGATCGGGTACGGGGGAAAGCTTCCCGCAGAGGGAAATGCGATCATCCTCCGGTTTGCCAACCGGGTTCCGCTGATGTACCAGCAGGGCGCGTGCGCGATCACGCAATCGGTTGCCAACGTGAACTGGAAACTCTACAACCTCTCCCAGCAGGGACTGCCGATGGGCCCGGTGCTGATCCTGGTCCATGTTGCCTCCACCAACATTCCCTTTACCAGCGAAAGCAAGGATGCAATCGCGAGTATTCCGGAGATAGAAAAAGAGATTGAACTTGCATTGCAGGACTTGGGGCGGGACCTCAAGCTCTTTGTCTCCCGGCGGGACAGGAACAAGGTAGCGGAGGACCGGGCGCGGGCTGTCTGCGCGATCATTCCGGAGATTGCTGCAAAGGTGAGCGAGATTGTGGAAAAACCACTGGTCGATACCACGCCCATTGAAGGAAAACTGATGCGCAAGCTGATCGTGAAGAAGGGGACCATCGATGGCCGGATCACAATCGAGCTGAACAATTATACTGCGCATGAGGTGGATGTGTCCATCTACGATATCTCGCAGGACAATGCAGCCGATGCCGAGCCCAAAGCTGCATTCGTGAGCGAGATGGACGGGCAGTTCACGAAAGTCTGGAAGATGGTGATACCCTCCCAGACCGTAAGTCGCGTAAGCTATACCGGCAAAGGCGGGGGACTGCTCGATATCCGCGGGGTTGACGATAACAAGAAGATGGTGGTGGATCTCGATGTCTAAAGAGGAACTGGAAAAGAAGTCGATGACTGCCCTGCTTCGGATCGCGAGCGCGTGGTACGACCAGATGAAGGCCGGCGAGATCCCCTCCATCTCGCTGCCCACACGTACGAAATACAATATCGAGTACGATGATGCAACCGAGGTCTGGAAATACGGTGACAAGGAGAGCATGCGCACGGCTGCTTCGGCCAAGAGTGCCACGCACCTCCTGAAAATGGCATACGTGATCGGGTTCATCAAGCAGCAGCTGAAGGAGAACCGGTCGTCAACACTCAGGGAGATGTATTACATCTCGGAGGGATGGAAGCGCGCGAAGTTCGGCGCGCAGGAGGAGAGCAATTTCCTTATCGAGGATCTCGAGATCATCTCGGAAGTTCCGCGCGAGGGGTTCCACCTCCATCCTGAAGAGAATGGCGCGTCGATTTACGGGCCTATGCGGATCCGGGAAGAGACGCGCCGGGGCATGCGGGCGATCCACTGCCAGGATGATGTGGGGCAGGCGGGATACACGATCCCCAATAATGTCGAGAACATCGAGTTCGTGGATCACGATGCGAAGTTTGTGATTGCGCTGGAGACGGGCGGTATGTATGACCGGCTGATCGAGAACGGGTTCGACGAGGAGCACAACGCGATCCTTGTGCACCTTAAGGGCCAGCCGGCGCGCTCCACCCGGCGCATGCTCAATAAGATCAGCACCACGTGGAATCTTCCCGTGATGGTTTTTACGGATGGCGACCCGTGGTCATACCGTATCTTTGCTTCGGTTGCGTACGGTTCGATCAAGAGTGCGCATATGTCGGAGCTGCTGGCAACCCCCAAGGCACAGTTTTTGGGGTTGCAGCCGAGCGATATCCGGGATTATAATTTGCCTTCGGACAAATTGTCGGATAAGGATGTCGAGGCGCTGCATGCGGAGCTGACGGATCCCCGGTTTGCATCGGATTACTGGAAGAAGCAGATCAATTTGCAGATCAGTCTGGGGCTGAAGTCTGAACAGCAGGCATTTGCGGCGCGGGGGCTGGACTTTGTGACGAAGACGTATTTGCCGGATAGACTGAGTGAGATGGGGATAATTTAGGGGTGCAGGTGTCGGTCAATGACGAATAATAACGACATGTACGTGGATGGGGAATACCTGAAACAGAATCCAACTTGGGATGTCGAGGACTCCGCTTGGAAAGCCTATCTCATATACCGGATGATCCAGAAACATAAACTCAATCCTCTTTCTATCTGTGAAGTGGGATGTGGTTGCGGAGAAATCCTGAAACAGCTGCAGCAACGCATGCCCCCGGAATGTTTATTCACCGGGTATGAAATATCCCCTCAGGCTATCGAACTTTGCGGGCAGCGGGCCAATGAGCGGTTGATTTTCAGACTTATAAATTTCTCAGAAGAGTCAGATTTTCACTGCGATCTCATCCTGTTGATCGATCTTATCGAACATCTTGAGGATTTTTTTTCATTTCTGCGTGAAGTGAAGGGAAAAAGTCAATACACGATTGTACATATCCCTCTTGAAATGTTCGTTCTTGCTGTTCTTCATCCTCAGTTCCACTTGGGACAGCGAAAAAAAGTGGGTCATCTCCATTTTTTTTCCAGGGATACTGCACTACGGATGCTGGAGGATCTGGGATATGAAATCGTGGATTTTTCGTACACTGCCGGCTACGCTCTCCCCCGGCAGTATGGTCTCAAGGATAAACTCTTAAAAATTCCGCGAGGATTGTTGTATCCGGTAGCTCCTGATTTTACGGTCAGGGTGTTTGGTGGGTATTCATTGCTTGTGCTGGTGAAATGAGATGACCGGTCTCATTGCAGTATTAGCCAATACAAAAAACCCGTAATGGAGGATTATCTGCATGCCTGATTATACCCTTGGTCTCTTTGCAAATATGTATCCGGCTTTTGACGGAGATTACCGGGGAATCTTCATTGGGCAGATGGTCCGTGACCTTGAATCACGGGGAGTTGTGGTGAAAAAAGCGGTCAAGACCCTATCGTCGCTACTTGGGTATGCACCATTTCTGTATCAGTCATTCCTCCTGTCCAGGGATCGCACACCCGACCTTTTTCAAGCCGATTATATTCCGCACAGCAGTCTTGTTCCCGCCTATATCGGTCGCAAAGGGACACCGCTCATCCTTAAGTTCCATGGTGATGATGCGAGGATCTATCCTTTTAAAAATCCGTTCAACATGATGCTGACAAAGAGCATGCTCAAACGCGCTGCGCACATAATCACTGGCAGCGGAGAGATGAAGCGGACCCTTGTTTCGCTTGGCGAGGATCCTGAAAAGATCTCGGTTATTCATACCGGTGTCGACACACAGTTCTTCACACCTCTCGATAAGGAAGAATGTCGGAGAAGACTGGATATTGGTTCAGAGTCACAAGTATTCCTTTTTGTCGGTCGGCTCCATCCCTGGAAGGGCGTGAACGAGCTTGTTGAGGTTGCTCGTGCCTGCCCGGACTTCACCTTTGTGTTTCTCGGACCAGGTAGTATCCCGCCACATACCGCGAATTGCCAGTTTATCGGCACCCAGCTCCCGGCGATGGTCAGGCTATGGCTAAATGCCGCCGACTGTCTCCTTCTCCCGACGTATACCGAATCGGTTCCGACGGCAGTCATGGAAGCCTCGGCGTGCGGTATCCCAGCGATTACATCGGATATCGGAGGATGCCCGGAGATTGTGGAAGATTATAAGACCGGGCTGCTCGTCCCGGTAAGAAATGCGGATAAGCTCGGTGATGCCGTGAGATGGATGGCCACTCATCACGGTGAGCGCAGGGAAATGGGCCGGCAGGCACGGGTTACGGCGACTCAGCGGTACGATCACAATCTGCTGACAGAAAAACTGATTGAGCTCCATGTGACGCTTATTCGCTGATCTCGCATTATGATCAACGCCATTTCTGTTTTCCCTTCAGAGAACAGTGTTGATTACTGGATCCACCGGATCTTCAGTGTATTTGCTGTATCTTTACGGATCTGGGCGTTGATCGAGAGAAGGGTGATGCAGTAGACGAGCGCTCCGAATGCAATCAATGTGGCTGTGGTGAAGAGACTCTCGTTCAGGTGGAGCATGCCGGCTCCCAGGAGCGCCACCGTCATGGCAATAGTTGCGATGATGATGTCCCTGATAGAATCTATGTCTATGTGAATCGGGATGATCTTCTGCAGGAAATACGCACAGATGATAGTGCTTACCAGCACGTTGGCGAGTGAGGCGATAGCTGCTCCGGGCAGGCCGAGAAGCGGGATCAGGATAACGGAAAGAATAATGTTGATCGTGATACCGGCGCAAAGCCCGATGAACTGGTGCTTGACATGGTCGGTTGCCATCAGGAAGTTGGAGTAGAGCTGGAAGATTGACTGGACCACACGTACACCGATAATGATTATCAGTGCTGTTGCGCCCAAGGCAAACGAAGAACCATAGAGATAATAGAGAATGTTCTTTCCCAGCAGCGCTCCACCGACTAACATGGGGAGTGCGAGAACAAGAGCATAGGATGTGGCCCGTGAGAAGGCGATGGTGATCGCATTCTTATCCCCGGAGGTATTCCACCGGCTCACCTTGACAAAGAGGGTGTTGCAGAGTGCAGTGCTGATGAAGAGGGCAAAAAATGAGAAGGTCCAGCAGACCCCAAAGATACCTACATCAGAGATTGTGAGGAAGTAGGAGATGATTAACAGGTTGGCGTTGTCGAAGAGAGTGGTGCAGGCAGTGCTTAAAAATGCCCATGTCGAGAACGAGAAGATCTTACGGACATTCTCCTGCTTGAAACGGACTATGTGGTAGTCCACATATCGCAGACTTATTACGAGTTCCAAGAGCAGCCCGGCAACCATTCCGCCGATCAAGCCGTAGACTTGAAAGCCGAGGAAGATGGCGAGTACCTGGGTACAGATCCGGGTGATATTGTTGAGGAGGCTGACTGAGGCTGCCAGCCCCAGCCGGTTGCTGGCACCAATTGCAAGGCTGATCGTCGACGTCAGGGTGGTAAGGAAGAGAACCGCGATCAAGGTCCAGAACAATGTGTTTGCATTCAGGTTTCCAAAATATCCCCCAAACACGGTGAGGACAAGTGTAACAAGAGCAAAAAGCCCGAGACGGATCACGAGCCCAGCCGAGAAGTACCGTTCAGGATCTATTCCCTCGCAGATCCGGAACGTAGTGGCATAACCGATACCCAGGTCACAGAACAGTGAGAGGATTGACAGGACCGAGACAAAGAGAAAATACTGTCCGAGGATATCGGCTCCAATCCAATGGGCATAAAAGATAGTAGCGAGGAACCCGACAAGCGTAATCCCTGCTGACGAGCCAAGGAGCATTATGCCATGGCGCTGGACATCAAGTTCGGTCTCAGCCATTTACGTGAACCTCTTTGGCTACGAGAAGGGTCATTGGAGGGATTCCTGCAGGAAAGCGGTGACAGGCACACCGTCAAGTTCGTCTATGAACCATGGGAGGACATAGAGGGTGAATGCCCGGTCTGCGAGGTGTTCGCAAGAGAGGTCAGCGTCTTCGAGAAGCAGGAGTGGGCGTTTGTCGCATAGGAATGCCCGGTGACTTTCCCGGCCATCGGCCCGGAATGCCGGCGTGGCAATGGAGATTGTGTCGAGACCCAGAAGCCGGAGTTGGGGGCAGGTCACACGAAGAAATTCGGCTACCTCCGCGTGTACCCACGGGTGGGAGCTGGCATAGAACTGCGTCTCGTTGCTACGCAGTTTCCCAGTCCCAGTCCTGATCAGGAAGGCCTCGGCGTTCGTTTTTCCTGCTAGTTTTTCCTCCAGGTCCCGGTTACGGATCCCATATTCGCCTGATACCGGCAGATTGATGCAATAGCAGGGGAAGAAAGTTGTCACTCGGTCAAGACTCTCCCGGACAGTCATTCCGCTTTTACAGAAATGGCGGGGGGTATCAATATGAGTGCCGGCATGGCTGGAGAATGTGAGGAGACTTGTGTTGGCCGAATCCCCTTTATCCTGGGACTTGTGGGGTTCTATGCGGGTCTGTGGTGTACCTGGATATAGGGGTGATGTTTCTGCAAGGGGGTAAGAGATTGGGATGATGTTCATGTTTTTTCCTCAAGGAATGCAGCTAGGTCGTGCAGGTCGGATACAACGGTCTCAATATCCATACATCCCCAAAAAATATTCTCCTCTCCCAGTTTGACCCGCCCCACGAATTTCACTCCCGCAGCCCGGGCTGCTTTCAGGTCATTGAGTGCGTCACCCACAAAAAGAGCCTGATGCGCAGGAAAGCCGGAAGTTGCCAGGATATTCCATATGCACTCTGCTTTCTGTCGGGGTGCACCATAGACCTGCTGGAAATATGGGGAGAGTTTTCGTTCCCGAATGATTTTTACAAGTTCCTCTTCCGGTGTTGCTGAGACGATATGCAGGGGAAGTTTTTTGGAAAAATTCTCCAGAAATTTGTCTGCACCCGGAACAAACGGAGCTCTCACCACACCATTGTACACCAGTCCGGCAAATCTTTCCGACAAGCGATTGAATGTCGGTTCATCCAGTTCCCGGTGAAGGAAATGCTTGTAAATATAGCGGAACTTCTCGAACCGGGACATTCCACCGTTTTTTATATGAAAATCAACTATTTCGTCCACATGGTCCGGTTCTGAGGAGAAGAGTGTTCGAAACGCTTCGGTTTTTACGGAAACGGATTCCAGAACAACCCCGTCAAAATCAAGAATTACCGTACGGAACATGGCGTGAAAATGCATTGGTTCTCCCGGTAGATTATCTTTCTTCAATGAATTTTTGTACATAAAAATTGAAGAGAAAAAAATAAGAATTTCTTAATCAGTTGCAGGTAGTTTTATCAGGAAATTTTGAAATCTTTTGTGTTAATTGTTTCAGCATTGCATCTCCCTCTTTTGAAGGAGATTCCGCGATTTTTATCTGTTCATTCTCTGTCTCGGGCAAACGGATATAGAGATTGAACGTGCGTACCAATCCGGTAAGATCGTGCTGGTGTTCTTCTGGAAAATGCAGCACCGATCGATCATTCATATTTGATGATGTGGTATAGAGAACATCGTCCACCAGTCCTTTTTCAAGGCAAATCCCGAAAAGTTCACACCCCCGGTATGGCGTGAACAGGAATACGTTTGTTTCGAGTTTGTTGTTCTGCTCATATAGTTTTTTGTTCATCCAAATTGTGTCAAATATCAGGTCCCGGGTTTCGTCCGGAAAACCGATGACATTGTTTACGGAAGCACCGATACCTGCCTCTTTGAGGATATTCATTTTTTCAAAGAATTTTTCATTGGAATAATGGCGCTTGAGTACTTTTCTCCGGAATTCCTCATTCCCGTGTTCGAGACCAATAGTAAGCCAGAGCATTCCTACCCGTTTCAGCGCTTCAATCCTTTCTTTCGATAATGTTTCAATCCGGGTCTGGATCCAGAATGGGAGACCTATTTTTTCATATGCAGAAATAAATTGTCGGAACTCGTCATCGGAAACAGAGAGGAAATTTTCACTGGAAAAATAAATGAATTCCGGTGAATATTTCTGGATTTGCAAATGGATCTGTTCAATAACCGTGTTCATATCCATATTGCGGTTGTATTTCCCACAATTGTTTTCTATGAAAAATTTTCTGAGATGGGGAGCTGCGCAATATGTGCAGTTATTGACACATCCCCGGGAAGTCTCGATATTGATCATTTTGTACATCTTTCCCTGCATGGGCTTAAAAAAAAGACGCGGATCAAATTCTGAGAAATCCGGAAATGGCAGGAGATTGATATCGTGCAGGGCTGAGGGATTGTTTTTGATTATACCTCCGCTGCTCTTGACCCATAATCCTTCAACGTCATCATAGGATTTTTTCTCACTGATCCTGGCTGTGAGATTTTTTAGAGATGTTTCCCCTTCGCCAAGACAGACGATGTCGACAGACGGTTCGTTGATTACAATTTCCGGCGATAATGTCGGGAAAACCCCTCCGGCAATGATCGGAATGTCGGGGCACGCTTTTTTTATGGTATTGGCGAGACGGATACTCATTGCATACATGATCTCAAGTATGGAAAAACCGACAAGATCCGGTTTGAAGGTCCGGAGCAGGGTAATGAGATCTTCATTCATATCCGTAGTATTTTCCGGGAGACACTTGTCTTCATCCCGGACTTCTTTGGATATCATCCGCTCAGCGCGGATTTCAGTCTGGCTTTTACTTTCGTGATCCCGGTAAAATGCGGTATCAAATACTTTTACGCTATGCCCATCTTCTTTAAGAACGGCAACGAGTGACGCAAGCCCCACCGGTAGCCCGGTAATCCTGAATGGTGTTGGATAGATAAAGAGAATTTTCGCTTTCATGAATCAGTCTCTACTAGATGTATAAGATCAATATTTTTTATTCTTATGCAGTCTTTATAAAAAGAAACGTAAATATCCGGTGGAATTAAGAAAAAAATCTTATTTTTTCCGGTTTTCCTTGCTTTTCCATGAACCGTGCTTTTCTAAAAATTGTTTTACAACTGTGGCAGCTCTCATAGCACTTTTCCCATTATTCAGGTACGTTCCATAGGATTGTAAAAACTCAGTATTGGTTGGATCTATCTTGTCATCCGGCATGTTTCCTTTCAGATAATTATTCAAGGTCCGGATACATTCCTCTGCATCAGCAGATGTATGTGCACGTTTTTTCAAAAGAGCCAAGGCATCATTTTCTGGCATATATATCCCGGTAAATGCAAAAATCTCTTTTTCAGTTGTTAATGCCTGCAGTATCGCTGTTGTTATGATATCGAAAACCAGAATATCGGCCTCTCCGAGTAGTTCAGCTACAGTTTTTTCCTGAATTATGAGTTTTACGTTGGTGCAGGAATTATCGTTACAATATGATTGAAGCGGCTCTTTTGTGATATGCGAAGGGTATAATTTTATCGTAAAAGCACAGTCTGGATTGTGTTTTGCGAGATCGAGCATTTTTCTCTGAAAATTCCACAGTAATTCATCGAAGTCCCCGCCATTGGTCCTGAATGGATAATAATACATGTTGTTATGGTAAACCGTAGTGATGTAAACGACATTAAATCTTTTATTTCTCATTATCTTTTTCGGGGGAATATGCAGGCTGTCAAGTGAGCTTGAACCTATTGATATGATTATCGGAGGTGTGTACTGAGGATGGTTTTTGCAGGTTTGTTCAAACGTGTTTTTCACACCGTCACCAAAGACGAGGTGAACGTCTGAACCTTTAAGTTCGGAATACATCTGGAGCGGGAGATCAAAATACCCGGCCCCACCATGTTGCCAGGATATAACGGGGATATTCATATCCTGAGCTGCCCTGATTACATGTCCTCCTATTGGAGTATCTCGGGTTGAGAGGAGGAGGGAATGGATTTGGCAATCTTTTATTAGATTTCGTGTAGTTTCGTATGCAGACAACGAATCGATCATAGAATTTGCGATGAAGTACACAATTTTTGGGAAAATAATTTTTGACAAGTCTGTCCTTTTAACAATAGCGCAGGATTTGATCTCTGCGGTATTTTGACACACATCATATATGAATTTCATTATTTCTTCTGTTTCTCCGGGCACTCCGTGAAAATCTGAATCTTCTAAACGGATGATATTGCTTATTCCACTGAAACTCAATTGCTCGAGGCTGTCATCCCAGTTATATCCACACCCGTAAAGAATCACCGAGCTCCTCTTTTGCCAAGACAATTTATTGAATAATATATGGAATGCTGGTAACAGTCCCTTCCTGTCTAGTACATAGAAAAAATCGAACAGATGATTATAATGATGAAGCGTTTTATTCATCTTTTTTTTTAAAATGTGTGGAATTGTCCGGTAAGAAGTCTGCTTTCCCGTTCCATCATTTTTTATCAATTCCTCACAAATTACCTGGACACCCCAGTCAGAATTCAATAAAATTTCGGTATATACCGATTCATTTGTTGAGAACGGCAGATGTTTTTCCTTGTTTGGATTTGCAAGTTTTGAAAAAACGTGGATCGCAGCTGGTTTTTCTCTCTCAATTATTGTATGAATTATCGCAGCATCAATTGTCACGACATCAAATAATATTTTCAGACTTACAAAACAATCATTAGCAGGTTTCAGATAAAAATTTCCATATTTTTTTTGGATTTTCTCATCGATCAATAATGAAATACTCTCTATTTTTCTATCATTATCCTGTCCGATAGTATTTGCGGTATTAGAATCGAAGTAATCATTTCTGGTTCGGAATGGAATTCCCTTACGTTCGAAAGCATACGACGCTTCAGGCCGGAGAGCAATAAAAAGCAAGGGTTCCCCGACCTCTTTTCCACGGATAATCGCCCTTTCCGCATCGTGGCTGGTCTCAACAAAAAACAATGTCTTCAGGTAATTCATATCCTTTGAATCTCCGCACCATCCTGTTGAATAATTCATTCTTTAACTGCATGTCAACCTTACTATAGTGAGTGGACATTAAGTGTGTCAGTCATTCATGGGTGATATAATCGGGATATTCCTTGTTAATGAACCATGTACCTATTGATGCATCAAATTTCCCAAATTCCGAATCCATAAACCTTCTCTGGCAATAAAGGCAACTGGCAGGGATTTTTCCATCCATTATATCTTTCCTGAAATCTACCAATGCCGGTGAGTTTAAAAAATTTCCTTTTAAGATATTACCGATGTTCGGATCATGAGATAAATGGCAGCAATAAGCGACATCCCCATCCGGATTAAAGCAGAAGTAGTACCATGGCTGGATGCATCTGGTTTTTTTAAATAGTTCTGACTTAAGATTAAATATTGCGGATATAAAAATATCAAATGGATAATCTCTCTTTTGAATAATCTTCTCAAGAAATTCCCGTGTGGCCGGATCCTGTAGTGTAAGGGGTGCATAATCGGTGCAACCATGCGGATTGATATTGTGAAAATAAATTGAGGGGGGCTGTAATTCTTCGGCAAGTGCGATCATATCGTCAACTTCATGCACATTGGCAGATGAAAGAACAAAAGAAAGCGAAAAATTTTTTTTCTGGTTTTTTAATTTGCATATTCCTTTTTTGATCAGATCAAACTGCTGATGTGTACCTCCTCGGTATTTGGAGAATGAGTTATAATCGTATGAATCCATACTGACATTGATATAATCAACTTCTGCCAATTCGTCAATTTTTCTTTCAATGAGTATCCCGTTTGTCGAAAGATGGGGAATAAACCCACATTTTTTGGCAATTGAGATAAGTTCACCAATATTTGGATGGAGTAGGGGCTCACCTCCGGTAAAAAATATCACTTCGGCCTTTTTTTGAGGGTTCGTTTTCTCAAGGAGTTCTCTGAATTTTTCAGGAGTGATATATGAGTTATGAAACTTGTTTTCGTTTTCAAGGAGATAAAGGCAGGTAGGGCAACGAAGGTTGCATTGCTCAGTAATTGTCGCACCAAAAACCGGTGGTACGTAGGATACTATTGTGCTCTGAAACAGGTTTTTTTCATATCGATACATATTTAGATGCCTTTTTAATTGTAGTGGATTTTTGGCAGTGTTTAAAAAAAATCTCACCGTTCTTTTTTGGAATGGGGAAAGGTGAGAACTCAAAAAATACTTGGTTTTTTGGACTATCACTTCTTTGCTCATATTACGGGACTCCGGTTTTTTTCTTAACAAGACAGCACAAATAGAATTTTTTAAAACAGCCGCAAAATGTATCCCTTTCGATGAAGTGTCTCCAGAAATGATACGTAACACGTTCTACAAGTCCTCCCCCGTCATCTAGAACGGTAGTAATCTTACTTGATTTCAGGAAAAATTGGGTGTGGGAGATCACCCTGCTGAAATCTTCAGGATTGAACTCAAAAATATGTTGCTGATGCAGGGGTTTGTCCGGATTGTAGTAAAACGGATGAATATTGGTTGTCGAAACATAGGGAATCGAAAGGATGAGAGAGCCCCGGCAGATACGGGTGATCTCCTGAAGCATCATAATAGGGTTGGGAACATGTTCCAAGGTCTGGAATAAAAAAACGGTATCCAGGCTGTTGGTTCTGAACGGTAAATATTGTATATCGGCTTTTATAACATCGAGGCCTTTATTGTGGAGGGCTTTAACCGTTGGATCACTGATATTCACGCTGATACCATTTTTTCCCATCATTTTTAAAAAGATCCCATTGGAATCTCCCAAATCTGTTATCAGATTATCTCTTGAACCGGATACATTTTCCTGGATAAACTGTATGCGGTCAATCGTCTCGCTTTGTACTAGGTATTGTAACGCCTTTTCTTCCAGCACATAATCTACATAATGCGATTGCTCATCTTCCTGATCCAGCAAAGCCCGCTGATCTGCTTTGAGCAATGATAATTTACTCTCGAGATTGCGTTTTGCATTTTTTTCAAGAATTTTATGTAAATATTTCTGCGGATGTAACCATGTAATATTCTGAAATATTTTCCTGATATTTGTCATGAAGTATAGCCTCCCAGTACCGGTGAATTAGGGTTAAATAATAATCTGACTTGATCAATCGCCGCCGGATATGCTGTAGATCTGTCCGGTTATGTAATCCCCACCAACAGATCCCAGAAAGATGCACATCCTTGCAACATCGAGGGGTACCCCTGCACGTTTCAGGGGAATGGTTTTGATCCGCTCATCCAGGGATATTCTGCCAATCTTCTGATGAGCTGGAGTATCGATGACTCCGGGCTGAACTGCGTTTACCAGAATTTTATGGGGTGCCCCTGCCCGGGCAAGGGTTTTTGTTACGGCCTCAAGGCCGGCTTTTGCTGCACCATAATGGATACTGGTCTCTGATCCGCCATATTTTGCAGAGATAGAACTGATATTGATAATTTTTCCTCCGCCCTGCTTCATCATCTGGGCAAAAGCTGACCTTGCAACAATGAATGGGGCGGTAAGGTTCAGGTTAATGGTCCGGTCCCATGAATCGTTATCCAGATCCGTAAAGTGTGTTGTTCCCGCAAAAGCCCCCGCATTATTTATCAGGATATCCACCCCTCCGGTCAGCCTGATAAATTCTCCGACAAGATTACTACAGGAATCCCTATCCAATAAATCTGCTTTGATTAGGAATGCCGATCCGTTCTCTTTCTCGATTATTGCCTGAAGTTTTTTAGCGGCTTTTTCATTCGAATTATAATGAATCCCAACAATTGCACCATACCGGGAAAACAGTTCAGCTGTGGCTGCACCGATCCCTCCCGAAGCTCCTGTAATCAGGACACGTTTTTTATTAAGACTTTGGAACATCCACGCTCCTGTCTTTGAATCCATGCTGCTGCAACCAGTACTCTACAAGGGGGATCTGCCATTCATAATCCACATCGCACCCACCCCATTGTTTCAGAGGGTATATGGAATGCCCCATCCATTTCTGGGGAAGGAGGCCTTCATCCAGGTGTTCAAGACATCGTGGCCGGACGATCGAAACACTCATGTCAGCAAACCATACATCTCCCTGGGAATCCCTATCGCAATTGAGTGTTTTTGGATCTCCAAATATTTCGAAAGGTACGAATGGATGAAGAAGTCCGTCTTTTCCGACTTTCCTTGCTCGAAGCGGGCTCCACATGTTATACCGCGATACGGTTACGGCGGAGTCATAATTTTTATTCTTTCGAAGAATATCGATTCCTTCATCGATAGTTTCCGGTAAAATCGTAGCAGCGTTACAGAAAAGGAGTACTATCTGTTCGATGGGCTCTTTAGATTCTTTTTTGATCTGTTCGTACCCGTGAACGAATGCATGCTCGCCCAGGGCTTCTTTTGTACAGAGTTCCGGGGGGCGATTGATAATTTTCGCTCCATATTCTCGGCTAATATCCTTGATCTCCTGTGAATCCGTGGAGATATATACAGCATCAACATTCTTTGCGTTATTTGCCGCTTCGAGAGGATACGACATCAGAGGTTTGCCAAGAACCGGATACACATTCTTACCGGGAAAGCCGACACTGCCCCCACGACCAATCAATAATGCTGGAATCATGTACTAATCACATCCCTGGGAAACGATCTCCATAATATTTTTCCCTGACCCAGTCAGCCATCAATTTTAATCCTGTTTTGAGTTCCGTCTTCGGATACCAGGTTAAATCTGACCGGATTTTTGATATATCTGCATAGAGACCAAACTGGTCTGCAGGTGTTGTTCCCTCATATTTCACCGGGTATGTCTCCGGATTCAGGTTAAATGTTTTTATCTCTTCATTAATCAATTGATGGACGTAGGTTTTTTTGCCTGAAGCCAGATTGTAGGTCTTTCCATATGCAGCGGGTTGATCCATTGCTGATACCCACGCATCAACTACATCGTCGATATAAATAAAATCCCGGAACCTGTCCTTATTGCCTTTGACCCATATTTCCTCATTTTTCATGAGGTATGCCATAAAAATGCTGATCATCCCTTGTTTCAGGTTACTCATATTCTGTCCCGGGCCGTAAACACTGAACATTCTGAAAATTGTAGTGTTGAGCCCGTTTTGTGAAAAATGGTGAATGTATTGTTCACTTGAAAATTTTGAAATTCCATAGAACGATAAGGGGCTGCAGGGATCCGTTTCTGATACAGGATTTTTTACAGAGTCTCCATACACTGCCATCGAACTCGCATAGATGAACCGCGGAATTTTGCTTTTTATACTCCAGCGCAGCAGGAGAAGGGTTCCCAGAGTATTTACTTCAAGGTCAAGGTCCGGCTTTTCATTCGAAATTTCCCCCGAAGACTGTGCCGCCAGATGAAGAACATAGCTGAATTTCAGATCTGGTAATAGTTTGTAGGTCTTCTTTTTGGAGATATCACCGTTAATGAAATCCGCACCGGAAGGTATGTTGTCTGACTCTCCGGTTGTGAGATTATCAAGAATTGTTACATTATATCCCATCTCCAGGAGTCGTTTGGCAAGATGTGACCCGATAAATCCTGCCCCCCCGGTGATTAGGACTCGTTTATTGCTCATACGATCATTTACCCGTTTCATGCAATGTTAATCTTTCTTTCAAGTTCTTCTCCCGTGAGCGGGAAGGTCACTTTGGCATTTTCCCGCTGTTCGGAAGCATGGAATGCCATAACCATTTCAAGGGAACACCGGCCATCGATTCCTGTACTGCTGATCGGTTTATCTGAAATCAGTTCCGCCAGACCCCGGGAAGTAAGGTTAATGATATCGAACTTTGCATCGCTTTCAAAAGGGATCCGGACGGTGTCCGAACCGTACCGGGTGAGTGGCAGTGATGTTGTCTCAGGACTTCGCGCCCGGATGGACCATTTATCGTTTAATTCGTCGATGATGATCCGACCGGAAGTCCCGACAATCTGGAACGTATACTGGACACCCGTATCCTCTGATGTATCTACGTAAAACCGCGTGCCATCCTTAAACCTGATAATGCCATAGCCCCCGGGATCGACATATTGTTTCCCCCGCGGATTCGGTGTCCCAGACTTGTCAATAAATCCGGAAACCCAGTCGGGTTCACTGTCCGTGAGATACCGGGCGGTATCAAAAAAATGTATCGCAAAATTGCCAAGCCCGGTTGATCCGCAATTGAAATAGAGGTGGCGAATATCCCCGATAATTCCCGATTTGATCATATCTTTCAAACGTTGATAGTTTGAGCTCCAGCGACGAATATGGTTCACTGCGAGTCTGGTATTGTTTTTGGTACAGGTACTGATAACCCGGTCTGCATCAGAAAGACATGTTGCCATTGGTTTTTCACACATGATTCTTTTAATTCCTGCTTCGGATGCTTCAATAGATATTTCCGCATGCGTAGGGCCGTTGGTAACAATACTGACGATATCGATGTCCTCATTCTTGAAGAGATCGTGATAATCTTTGTAAATCCGGTTTTCAGGTAATTCCGGTAACAGGTCTTTGATCTTTTCCGCGTAAAGATCAGCTACAGCAACTACGTCGACACCAATTTTTTTGTATGCGCTGAGATGACGCTGTCCCATGCCTCCAAATCCGATTATCGCGGCTCGTGTTTTTCTGCTCATAACGATCACTCCTGGTTTTTCAGGAACCTGATGGTGAATCATGTTTTGTAATAACGGAAAGTAAGGTATCGCAGAGAAACTGTTTTTTCAGTGCCTCTGCATATTCCTTCTCCAGTGCTTTTGAAAAGATATGGCTGTACTTACCTGTACCGCCGGGTTTTCCATACTGAAGCCAGTTCATATGGTTTGACAGGTCGTACCGGTGGATAGGTTCGATGATAAACTGGCTGAACCCCGCTTTCTGAATAAGATCTGCCAGAGTTGCTTTGGAATAATAGAATTGATGTGCAGGTGTGAAATAAAAAGCCCTGAATCCCGGGGCATCGTATAACCTGAACAGAGCATCGTCACCATTTGGCACGACAATGATGATCTTGCCTCCGTCTTTGAGCACCCTTTTAACCTCCCGCAGGTATTTAACAGGATCACCTATGTGCTCGAGGAGGAAGAANATGAAAACTACATCAAATGAGTTGTCCGGGCATTCGGAGAGCGAATCGAACATCCGAATCCCCAGATCCAGGCAATATTTTTTCAGGAGTGTATGGGTTTCAATACCGCTGACCTTTTTTATGTGAGGCCTGATTGTTTCGAGAAAATACCCGGATGCGCAACCGAGTTCAAGGCATTCAGAATCCGGATTAATATATTTTTTTATCCACTCGAAATACAGCGCTGCATCGGGAAGTCGTGCGTTAAAGAGCTGGGTCGGTGTAGTTCCCTTCTCGTTACTGTAAATTTCTCCATATTCCCTCTCGTAAAAAATACGCTCTTCATCCGGGGACATCTGGGGATGGAGAAAAACCAGCCCGCAACAAGAGCACTGATAGATCTTACGTGGTGCATCGTACCGTATTTTATCAGTAATCAACTGAAACTCTGTGTTTTTACATAAATAGCACTGCATGAACTCACCAGGGATGATTATTTGGTCAGGGAATGGATCCGATCTTTTTTTTAATAAAATAATTTCTCTTTATTGTATATCATTAGGTTTAAGTTCTTTCTGAATTTCACGGAGGCAATCGAGAATTCCTTCACTGATATCTACGTATGTGGACAGGTTTACTCTGACTGGTATGTCTGCCTCAAAAGAATAGGGAGTAACTACATAATGACGGTGCTGGTCAGCGGGGGTATAGTGAATTTTGATGTCTTTACCCATTATTTCCTTGATCATATTGAAAAATTCCTCAATTCTCATTCTCTGATGGCCGGTTATCAATACAGCCTTGTTGGAAAACTCCGGATCCTGTGCGATTCTGACCGTCTCACGTGCGGCATCAAAAATATGGATATATTCCCTGACCGATTCTTTTGAACTGATGTAGGTGAACTCCCCGGTAGTGAGGAGGGCCTTGCATACCCCGTAAATAAAATTCCAGTGATTTGCATCCCTCCCGTACAGGCTCCCGTATCTCAGTGTGGTATAATTCAGGCCGTACTCATTGTGATATGTTTTGCAGAGAGACTCACCTGTCTGTTTTGACACCCGGTAAAAAGAGCCCCAGTTGCCCGCTGTGTATACCGTACTTGCAAAAAGGAACCTGTCGACATTTCTCATTTTTGCCGATTCAAGACAGTTCGTTGTTCCGATTACGTTGACGCTCATGGTTTTTATCGGAGTCTTTCGGGCAGCATCCAGATCCGCGATTGCAGCGGTGTGAAATACAAGATTGCACCCCTCCATTGCATCATACACGGCTTCGTAATCGAGCACGTCTCCTTCGAAAAATTCGATCTTTCCCTTAATCTCACCGGGATTAAAAATATCCTTGTTGATAAGTTTATCAAAGACTACTGTTTCAATACCGGATTTCACGAGTTCTTTTACAAGATAATGCCCTAAAAAACCCGAGCCACCAGTTACAAGAGCTTTCACTGTCGCACCTTCAGTCCATTTATGAGATTATTCACTGCCTCTTCTTCCATCTGCATCCGGGCTTCACTCGTATTTGAAGCAACATGAGGCGTGACGATTACCTGAGAAAATTTTAACAATTCCCCATTATAGGGTTCTACAGCAAAAACATCCAGACCAGCGGCAGCTACCTTCCCTGATGCAAGAGAGGAAAATAGTGCATGTTCATCAATTAGCGATCCACGTGCAGTGTTTATAATGATTATACCTTTTTTTGCATGAGATAATAATTTTTCTTCAATAAGTGGCTTTCCCAAGGGCGAAGCGGTAGAGTGAATTGTGATAATATCGGATTCAGCCATCAGTGCCTCCAGCGTATCCATCCGATTCCATGAATCGGGGGTATCTGATTTTATGAATGGATCAAAAAAATAAATCCTGCATCCACAACATTCCAGAATCGTGGCAACTCTTGATCCAACTCGTCCAAGACCTATAATCCCTACTTTTTTTCCATACAGTGTGGAGGCAGGACGGAGCGAAAAATCACCGTTGCGGAGATTGAAATTATACAGAGGAATATTCTTGAGAAGTGAAAAAATAAGCGCAACGGTATGCTCTGCGACAGAAATAGCAGGGGATTCGGGAGTATTTTTTACCAGGATCTGATGCATTTTTGCGGCATCAAGGTTAATTGAATCAAGTCCAACTCCGACTCTTGAGATCACTTTCAACGTACCCGATTCCCTCATCATATGCTCTGTGAATTTCTCGGTCCCTGCAATGACACCATCCACATTTTGAAGGATTGAACAGAGTTCATCTTCTGAAAGTCTTTGTCCGGTTGTGTTGATATAGACGATATCGCAGTTCTTTCGAAGTTTTTCCATTGACCTGCTCTCAAGATCAAAAGAACGGATTGTAATAGCTACTTTGCTTTTTTTTTCTGCCTGGGCCTTATCCTTGACAGGAATATTCTCACACCCTGTTTTTCAATAACGTAAATTTATGATATGTTTCATCATTAGCAGGTCCAAAAATACTCTTAACAATCCGTTGAATCACGATTTTATCACTTTCAGTTAAGTGTAGTTCCTTCATCTTCAAGATTGTATCTTTAATCTCCTCCGGTTGAGTTGCAACAGCGATAAATGGTGTTGATCCCTGGAAATCACCGAGTGGATCCAGATCCAGACGATGTTCCGATTTGATTTTGAGTACAGGAATTCCCATTGAGAGTGCCTCGATACATGTCGATGTTGTTGAATAGACAAGGAGATTCGCGTCTGGTAATATCTCGTGGAGTGGCCGGGTCGCATACCGGATTCTTTTGATGAGATCCGGGGGGAGCTTCTCTTCAAGTTTTGTCCGCGATAAAAATGGATGAATTTTTACGAAGATCTCCAGTTCAGGATTGGTACCCAGTGCTTCGAATACTTTTTCGAGCAATTCCACGGCTTCGTCAATCAGCCCCGGAGGTGTTACAAGTATTCTGTTGTTGTACTGTAGGGATCCTAACTGGATCGAGGGTGTTTGCTTTCCTGACTGGTATCTCAGGGCTCCTCCTGTTATAATCCGGTCGTGGGGAAAATTATTCTTTGTCAAAAACGAGGTGGGATATTCACCATTGGTTATCACATAATCCGGGATATATTTCTGGTCGATGGGGGATTTGGATACATAATAATAGAGGTAATTGGGCGTTAATGTAGAATGCTGGTACCCGATGCTGGTCGTTTCTTCGTAGTTCTCACGGATTTTTTTGATGAATGCTTTTTCCCATGCATTGTTTTCATATGTGAAGATTAACGTACGGATTGGTACTTTCTCTCTCGATAATCCTGCGATGATACGTTCACACAGGCAGGGAATCAGTATCTGAAGGTTCTCCCAGTCACGATAATTCTGGATATACACGGAATTTGAAAAACTAATATTTTGTACCGTGTGATCCGACCAGCGGGGAACGTTTCTTACTGTTTTTAAAAAAATCTTTATGATGTCCAATACCGAAATACAGGACTCTTCGGGGATAAAATGGATCTGTTTTTTTTCAAGTGCATTGAATGCGGCTGAAAAATTTACATCATAAGGAATATGGGGGAGCAGCACTACGGGATAGCCGAGTTTAGTGAGTTTTTCCCGGAGATCTGAAAAAAACACCTCTTTATATTCACCGGATTCGATGGATGCCTGGGCAACCCATGAATGCAGTAATAGTATTCCATTCTCCATTCGTTCGTAAGAAAATGAGTTTTTTTTACGTAGTATTGAGATAGATTTCCTGCACAAAAGTTGTGTAGAAATCTTTCCTGCATGAAGCATTACCCGTACCGATGAAAAAATTCTATCCTTTAAGGAAAATACCGGGCCTTCTACATGTATCTGATGCTGAATATCCGGTTCATTTGAAAAAGATTGATGAAAATCATAAGCAAGTCCCTTATGCTGACAAATTACGACAATAGAATCTGCTTTACATAACTTGATCTTTTCAATCGTGGCATGGATCAGACAAATATCGAGAAAGACATCCGAACGAAAAGGGACGCGTTCTACCAATCCTGAGTACAGGTTAGGATGGTCTCCTTTATCGGTNGTGACTGATGCAATATAATCAATAAACGGGTGCCGTAATGTGCGGGAACTATCTTCAATCTCATCCTGGAGTAATATCTCGTTATCTTTCATTCCTGCTTCATTTCTCAACTCAAGTAAGGCGTGATAGGCATACCCTAGAAAAATCCACTTTGCTTGTTCATTTTTTTTAATAACATCCTGAATGTGATTTGTGTGGGTTTGATATTCGAAGATTTGTATTTTTTTCATATTTCTCTCTCACATACCTTCGTTTTTGGCTTTGAATTATTTGTGGTCACAATCTCTCTTTTTTAAAACCATTATTTTGTCCGCGATACCTCGCAATTTCATTTCATTCTTGAGAAACAGGCATCATATTTATAGTGAGCATTATAAATATTACATCCCATGAAGGGCTTGATTTTATCCGGGGGTCACGGTGTCCGCTTGCGACCCCTGACGTATTCACAACAGAAACAGCTCATACCCGTTGCCAATAAGCCAATCCTGTTTTATTGCATTGAAGACCTGATCAATGCCGGGATACATGACATCGCTATCATAGTCGGCCCGAATAAGGAGCAGGTCATGGATACGGTCCGGAAAGTATCATGGGATGCCCGTATTGAATTTATTATTCAGGACGCTCCACGCGGGCTTGCGCATGCGGTAAAAATCTCGCAGGACTTTATCCAGTCGGACAATTTCATCATGTATCTTGGAGACAATCTTCTCAAAGGTGGCAGCGTTGATTTTGTGAAGGACTTTGTAGCAGCGAAGGTTGATGCCAGTATTCTGCTGACGGAAGTGGACGATCCAACCCAGTACGGTGTGGCTCTTGTCGATGAGCAGAAAAAGATCATTGTAAAACTCGTAGAAAAACCCAGGAACCCTCCGAGCAATCTCTCCATTGTGGGTATTTATGGACTTACCCCGAAGATTTTCGAGGCAATCGACAATATTGGTCCGTCATGGCGGGGGGAACTCGAGATCACCGATGCTCTCCATTGGCTTATCCAGAATGGGTACAAGGTTCGGTACGGCATGGTTCAGGGCTGGTGGAAAGATACCGGTAAGACCGAAGACATTTTGGATGCCAACCGGCTTATCCTCGACACTATCAAGGAGGAAAATCTCGGTGTCATTGAATCCGGAAATATCAAGGGGATTGTCAGGATAGGTAAGAATACAATAATCAGCGACAATACCAGGATAACCGGGCCTGTTATCATAGGTAATGATTGCATTATAGCAGCCAGTCATATCGGTCCCTATACAAGTATTGGTGACAACTCCACCATCCGCTCCACTGAGATCGAAAACTCAATAGTTCTCGAAGGGACGACTATTGATCATATTGAGCGGATCTCAGAAAGCCTCATTGGTAAGAATGTGACGATATCTAAAAATGAATCCAGGCCCGAAAGCAAAAAATTTGTCCTCGGTGACAGTTCACAGGTTATGCTATGATCGATGGAGTTAAAGTTAAAACCCTGAAAACGATTTCAGATGAACGTGGCCGCCTCATGGAAATCATGCGGTGCGATGAGCCGGTCTTCCAGAAATTCGGGCAGGTTTATCTCACGACAAATTATCCCGGTATTGTGAAAGCATGGCACTTTCATAAAAAACAGACCGATTATATCTGCTGCCTCAAAGGCTCGGTCAAGGTAGTGCTCTATGATGCACGGCCCGATTCCACGAGCTACAAGGAGATCATGGAGTTATTCATTGGTGATTTCAATCCCGCTCTCATTGCGATACCGTCAGGTGTTTATCATGGATGGAAATGCGTATCTTCAGAAGAGTCGCTGATTATAAGCATCCCAACCGAGCCCTACGATTACCAGCACCCCGATGAATATCGTCTCCCCCCGGATACCAAAGAAATTCCGTACGACTGGATCCTGACCCCCGGGAAGAAACACGGATAATTTCCATGAAATTCCTTGTTACTGGTGGAGCGGGCTTTATCGGCTCAAATTTTGTCCGGCTCCTCGCCAAAAAATATCCCGATGACGAGATCGTTTTACTCGATAAGCTCACGTATGCTGGCAGGATGGAAAACCTTTCAGATGTGCGGGACCGGATCACGTTTATCAAGGGAGATATTTGTAGCCTTAGTGATGTTGAACGCGGCGGCCCGTATGAAGTAATATTCAATTTTGCTGCCGAGACACATGTTGATCGTTCCATCACAGATCCAGAAGCGTTTGCCAGAACCGATGTTTTAGGTACTTGCACTCTCTTAAACTATGCACTTAAACACGATGTCGACCGTTTTATCCAGATTAGTACGGATGAAGTCTACGGCAGCACACAGTCAGGATCATTCCATGAGACGGATCCACTCGATCCGTCATCCCCTTATTCCGCAAGCAAGGCGGGTGCCGAACATCTTGTCCGGTCATTCTTCAAGACTTATGGGCTTCCGGTTCAGATTACCCGCAGTTCAAATAATTTCGGTCCTTACCAGTATCCGGAGAAGCTGATTCCGGTCCTGATCACCCGGGCATTTGCCGGCAAATCCCTGCCGATTTATGGTACCGGGCTCAATGTACGTGACTGGTTGTATGTTGATGACAACTGTACTGGTATCGATACCGTATATTCCCGTGGCAGGACCGGAGATGTGTATAATATTGGTGCAGGATGCGAGAAAACCAATCTTGAAATTGCACAGACCATTCTTAAACTCCTCCATAAAAAAGAGGATTTGATCTCCTTTGTCCAGGATCGCCCGGGTCACGATTTCCGGTATTCGATTACCACAGAGAAGATTCGGGCCCTCGGCTGGGCCCCCGCTAATAGTTTTGAGGAAGGTATGCAGAAAACAATCGACTGGTATCTTGCAAATACTTCCTGGTGGAAGCCTTTGCTGTAACCTTTTTTCCCTGATGTTTTTCCTTTATTTCCCATTTTCCTTTTCGTTCAACTACGATGGGCCAGAATCTTCAGTTTAAGAATTTTGAATTTCAGCCAGAAGAGGAAGTGATNGAAAAAATGGAGCCGGAAGAACCAGGGGTCCCTTGATCGCCACGTATTGAGGATCTCAAACGATTCTTTTGTAATGAGGTCTATTTTCCGATGAGTGCCACTCTCACCATGCTCGCGATAGAGCAACAGGGATTCATCGATATAATCTACACGGACCCTTTTTACAGCTTTCAAGAGGAGGTCATAGTCTTCGGCAAGGGCATAACGCGCATCAAACTCCCCGATGCCTGTTAAAAGGTTCTTTCGCATCATCACCGAAGAGAATGGGATAAAGTTTTCAAATACCAGATGATCGAAAACAAACCCCCGGTTTTTTCGTGCCGTCAGAACGAGCACATTCTCGCGGAGAACTTCCCCGTTCTCATCGATAATCGATTCGTTGGTAAAGGAGATACCCAGATCGGGGTCTTGTGCGAACTGCTTTAACTGTTTCTCCAGTTTGTCAGGTGTCCAGAGATCATCTTGATCGAGGAAAGCGATAAACTTCCCGTGGGCAGATGAGACCCCGGTATTCCGTGCCCTGCTGACGCCACCATTCGTGACAGAAATCACCCGTATCTGGTCTGGATTACGGGATGCAAAATCTTCCAGAATTTTCTTGCTCCCATCGGGAGATCCGTCATTCACCGCGATGATCTCCCAGTTTCTTTCGGTCTGGGAAATGACCGATTCGAGGGTAGCGGGGAGGTAGTCTTCCCCATTATAAACCGGGATAATGACGCTGACAAGTGGATTATTATGGGGCTTTAACTCTGTCATTCCAAGTACATCCAACCGTTAACGGGCAACTACACCGGATTTTACTGACGTGATCACATGCTCGACTTGTGCATCAGTGATGTCAGGGAAGAGGGGAAGGGTGAGAATCTCATCGTATATCTGTTCAGTTATTGGGAGATGAACACCTTCTTTTTTATAAAAAGAAAAAACGTGGCTGGGGATATAGTGAACCCCGCTGCCCACCCCATTCCGCGTAAGGTAATCCATCAATTCATTCCTTCCTTTGTTAATTTTAAGGATATAGACAAAAAGACCAATTTCTTTATAACCCTCATTTCGCAGGAGAGTAATGCCCTCTACACCATCAAATGCCGCATCATATCGTGTGGCAACTTCGATTTTTCTTCGGTTCATTTTGTCAAATTTTTTCAACTGCACCAGTCCGACTGCTGCACTAATATTGCTCATATGGTAACGGTATCCCTGGGTGACCACATCATAGAACCAGCTGCGTTCGTTCCGGTAGCGACTCCAGGTATCCCGGTCAATACCTAAGATCCGTTTCTGCTGGACCCGCTCGAGAAGAATATCGTCCTGGAAGACTACAGCTCCTCCCTCACCGCAACTGATATTTTTTATTGGATCGAAACTAAAGCAGGCAATGTCACCAAAGGACCCGATTTTCTTCCCTTTATACGATGAACCGAAAGCATGGGCTGCATCCTCAACAACCTTCAGGTTATGTTTTTTCGCAAGGGACTGGATTTCGTCCATGTCACAGGGAATCCCGCGATAATGAACAGGCATGATTACCTTTGTTTTTGGGCTGATCTTCTTGCGGACATCGTTTATATCCATATTCAGGTCATCTGCGTGTATGTCACAAAACACCGGTGTTGCACCGGTTTCTGTGATCGCTTGGATAGTTGCCACAAAGGTAAATGAGGGAACAATCACTTCATCGCCTTTACCGATCCCGAGAGCATCTAAAGCCAAGTGCAGAGCAGTGGTACCGGCATTGGTGCAGACTACATTTTTCGCACCTAGGAATTTTCCCACTTCCTGCTCGAATTCGAGGACTTGTGCACCGAGCCCCAGCCAGCCGGAGTCAAAGACAGTTTTTACTGATGCGAGTTCCTCTTCTCCAAAAGAGGGACGGGAAACCGGAATGAGATCCATGCACATATTTTCGGGATAAACATTAATTAAACTATAGTGGCATCTTGTGAATGAAATAAACTAATCTGTGACATAATTGGTGAGATCTGATAAAAAGCACCACGTTTGTTTGGTTTTATGGCAGATGTTCTGCCTACCAGCAGGTTCTTCCCCCGTCAATAGTAAGAACAGATCCTGTCATATATGACGAGGCGCTCGAGACCAGAAATATCACAGCACACTGATATTCATCTACATCAGCCATTCTGCCCATGGGGATGAGATTTGTCAGTTTCTGGACAAATTCCGGGGGCTGTCCATTATTTATCCCCCCAGGACAGAGGGCGTTCACCCGGACTCCCTTATCAGCCCAATAGGTGGCGAGGTACCGGGTCAGTCCGATTATCCCGTGTTTTACCACCGAATAGGTAACTGGTTTTACCGGCTGCATATTATCGTCAATCCCTTCTTTCCGGTAAATTCTCTGATCCGGGGCAATTATACCAAGATCTGAAGCAATATTTAAGATAACACCACTTCGCCGGCTGGCCATTTCTGAACCGAAGACCTGGCTGCAGAGAAACGATCCTTTCAGTGCAACAGCAAGATCAAGATCCCAGATATTCTCGGGAAATTGTTCAAACCGTGACCAGGGTTTCTCACCCGGTGTTTGTGTTACCTTTGGATCGTTTGCTGCATTGTTAATAAGAATATTCACTGTTCCAAACTGGTCAATGAGCTGCGAGCAGATTCCATGCACGCTCTTTTTATCCGTGATATCGCAATAATATCCATGACATTCCCCGGATAAGGTATCAGATAATAATTTTGCCTTCTCCTTCGCTTGTTTTTCGTTAATATCGAGAAGAACCGGTATACCTCCGGAACTCATAATCGCCCGGGCATGCTGGTACCCAAGGAGTCCTGCTCCGCCAGTGATCACTGCCACTTCTTTGTCGATCCTGAATCGTGACTGGGGTGAATCTGTCATAAAAATCGGTTATATACTCCTCGTCTGTCCGCCATCAACAATAAAATTCCCTCCGGTAATAAATGATGCATCCTCTGAAGCGAGGTAACAGACAAGGGATCCGATATCGTCAGGTGTTCCAAATCTCTGGAGAGGGACATTTTCCTGGATATATTTCTCGGTAAGTTCCGGGTTATCGTGGGTTTTTTGATCCCATGTTCCTCCAGGGAATAAGATATTCCCCGGAGAGATCGCATTCATCCGGATGCCTTGTTGGGCTGCATACGGGGCAGTGTTTTTCATGTAACTCAACAGGGCTGCTTTTGCACATGCATAGGGGGCCGGTGCTGCAATGGTTTCAACACCGGCAATTGATGCGATGAAAATTATGGCACCTTTTTTTGCATCCATCATATAACGAAGGGATTCTCTTGAGAGGCGGACTGCACTTAAGAAATTGACCTCCATGCTCTCTTCCCAGAGATTGTCCGGAATGTCCCATCCCATCCGGGACCTGCCCGAACCGATATTAGCGACAACCACATCAATGTGGCCTTTTTCATTATTGATGGTCTGTAATAGTCCTGCGATAGTTGATGTATTACTTAGGTCTCCCTGAAATTTACAGACATGATCCGGGAACTGCCTGTTCAATTCATTGTATGTCAGGTCCAGATCATTCTGCGAACGTCCGGTAATGTATACTGTCGCCCCCCGGGAAAGGAGATGATATGCGATACCTTTCCCGATACCCCTGCTCGATCCACTGACAAGAGCTACCTTCTTCGTAAGATTAAGGGTGGGGATCATGGTCTTCACGGGAGATATTTGCCTATGAAATCTAAATATCCTTTGATGGCCTCCTGCTCCCCACCGGGTAGTTTCCTGGCAGTCTGCAGGATAAAAATTCCATCGTAGTTCATACTGTGCAGGAGGGAAAACACACGGGGAAAGTCCACATCTCCATCACCAAGCGGGACTGTTGTACCCCCATACACACGATCTTTGATGTGAACATCTGTTATCAAACTGCCATACTTCTCAAATTCCTTTGTCGGGTTATACCCGAGACTTGCACTGTTGCCGGTGTCATAATTAATCTTCAGGTACTCATGGTCGATATCCCGCATCAGACTGGTGAATTCATCGGGTCCAAGATCGGTTTCGAGTGCGAGACAGATACCAAATTCTTCTGCAACCGGCAGGCATTCACCCAGCCTGCATTTGAACTCCTCCTTGTCGCTTCCGTTCTGCAATCGTGAGTTGTCGACACAGGGAATGATGATGTTACCTATATCGAGTTTTGCGCAGTTCCGTATGAGATCCTGCAGTACTGTCACCCGTTCCAGTTTTTCATCAGATGAGCCCCGGTGAAGTGGATATGCCATAAAATAGTCTGCACAGACTGAGAGAACCTTAACGTTACTCTCCCGTTCCAGTTTCTTTATCACCAGCAGTCCTTCAGCGGTCATCAGCGGGTGACAGGCAATGTTATTGCCATCGAAAATGAATTCGATACAATCCAGATCAAGTTTACGGGCCAGGGGAAATTCCTTCTGCCACCCGTTTTCCGGAAATGCCTGAATGGAATTGTTTATTGGAGGCAGCAACCGCCCCTGCATAATACCGATACTGGTCATGCGATTTTACACCTATCAGAATGAATGCATATCACGATAGTGATTCCACAAGTTCAAGATAATTGCCGGCTGGATCCCTGCAGAATGCAACTTTGGCTAAACCATCGGGTGATTTTAATGGCGGGGATATGAATGCAATTCCGGCGAGGGTCAGTTTCTGATACAGCTCATCAAGGTTCCTTATTGTAAATGCAATATGGGTGATGCCCGGACGGGTCAGTTCCGGGTCCTCATCATGATTACAGGGATGTGATGCAAATTCCAGCAGTTCGATGAGGGTTTCTCCCTCATTGGCTGCAAGTTTGACGGTGATGAGCTGGCAATGAGAAAGCCCAAGAAGTCTGCTTGCAAACGCTTCGGATTCATGAGCCTCTTTCACCAGCTTCAGACCCAGCAAATCGCAGTAAAACGGCAGGACGTCATCAATTTTTTTTACCACAATCCCTACATGCCTTACGGTTCTGACCATGCGTATCTCAGGGTTTTACAATCTCTTGTATGGATTCCTCAAGCACTTCGAGTCCCTCAATAAGTGCTTCGTCGGGAATAGTCAGGGGGGGGCCCATCTTTATCGATTCCCTGCCCGTATGCACGAGAATGAGCCCCTTGTGCATCGCTTTTTCACAGATAAGACTTGCTGTGAGGGGATCCGGGAGCCGGGTTTTGGGATCTATGATGAGAATCGCTGCAACAAGCCCCTTTCCGAGCACTTCAGAGATCCGGTCCGGGAACTTTTTCCGTATGGCTTTTAACCCCTCTATCAGGATTTTTCCCTTGCGTTTCGACTCGTCAACAAGGCTATGGGATTCGATGAACTCAATGTTGGCAAGACCCGCAGCGCAGCAGAGCGGATTTGCGGAATGGGTACTACTCATGGACCCAATATCCGGCAGGTCCATAATCTTCCGGGTTCCCAAGACTGCAGAGAGGGGGAGGCTCGAACTGATCCCTTTGCCACAACAGATGAGGTCCGGCTCGATGCCATAGTGCTGGTAGGCAAACAGGGTGCCGGTCCTGCCGAACCCTGCCTGTATTTCATCAAAGGTGACGATGATATCATGCTTGTGGGCATATGAGACGAGCGCCTGGACGTAATCGACCGGAAAGAATACGGCTCCCCATCCAATATATGACTCAAGGATAAATCCACAGATATCGGTTTCCGGGTTGATCCCTTTCTGTTTAAGTTGTTCGATGTGGGATAAGAACCGCGCTTCACCGGAGACCTGTCGGCCACTTTCATCTTTCATCTTCCACGGGTAGGGAAACGGGAGGCGGTGGATGTTTGGATCTTCATATCCAATCCATTCCCGGGCGGCAGCTGTACCACCCATCATCTGTGATCCGAGGGTCCTTCCGTGCATACTCTCTTCAAAAGAGACGATGCCGGGTTTTTGTTTCCCGTTTACCTTTCCCTGCAACCGCATCAGCTTGAGAGCACATTCCGTTGCTTCCGTACCTGAGGAAAGCAGAAATGCCTTTTCGAATTGCGACGGTGTAAATTCTATGAGTTTCTTGATATAGTCTCTCCGGATTTCCGTGTAATATGTGTAACTGTGAAGGAGTTTCTGGTCAATTGTCTTTTTTAATGCTTCACAGATTTCCGGATTGGCGTGGCCGGCGTTGGCAACAAATATTGTTGATGAAAAGTCAATCCATGTATTCCCGTATGTGTCGCTGACCTGGAAATCCACTGCATGGTCCCAGACAATGGGCATCTGACCGTGCATTGATCGGGATTCGAACTTGTCGAGGTCATCAAAGATTTGAAGTGATTCCGGCACCGGAAGTGCCGTGGAAATTTTTCGGTACTTTGTTTGAATTTTTGGAACTTTTACCGGTATTCGTGAAAAGGAAAAACCCGACATATATGATTCTCCAGAATGTAGGTTAGTGTGGGATGTACTGGTTAATAATTTTGAGTCAGGTATTCGTACAGGGGATGTGAACACTTATCGATGCTGTACTCGAGGTGGCTGAAATCCTCGGGGTTATCGATCTCTATGGTATACGGTGTGACAAACCCGATCATCCGTGGCCCATGCAGGGTGTTGGTACTGGTTACGAACCCGGTCCGGATGATATCAACGTACCCGTTCGGGTGGTATGCCTTGGGGAAGACCTGCCGGGGGAGATTATAGTATTCCGGACGGGTTTCGTTGGGGAAAAGTCCGGTAAGGTATCCTTTTTCTATACCAAACATTTTCTGGGGAGGTTCTGCCAGTTCATGGACGGATCGTAAAGCTGTTGCTTCGTTGTTATTTACGATTTCACCGATCGCCTTGTCAATAAGCGCAGGATCCCTCAGGGGTGTTGTGGGTCGCAGGTGCACGAATAGTTCCGGCTGCATTTTTTCATTCTTTGCAAACCAGTCGATCGCATGCCGGACAAAATCGCTATCCGGTGATCTGTCCTGCGCATATTCTTCGGGCCGCAGGAAGGGTACTTCTGCACCAAAATTCTTTGCAATCTCCGCAATTTCAGGAGATTCAGTTGAAACGATGATGCGATCGGTCATCTTCGACAATTTTGCAGCAGCGATGGTATAAGCAATCAAAGGAAAACCTTTGAGGAGCTTGATATTCTTCCGTGGCACACCTTTGGAGCCTCCCCGAGCCGGGACAACTGCATACGTTAATCTCGATTTCATACAATAAACCTCACCGGATAGAACCGGTCGGGATTGGTATTGTTCGTCTTTGGATCGGAATAATGTTGTTTTTATGGATATGGGCTAGCTGATCGGTTTCTGGCAGACTGCAAGGAGCATGACTTCCTTTGAGAACCGTATCAGTTTGTTGAACGAATCCGGCCAGTGTGCGTTTTGGTACGGGCGATAGGAAAGGGGCAGTACGGAAAAAAGCTGCACCATCGGCAACAGGGATGGATGTTTCCAGACAATCGGTAACTGGTAAAAATATTGCGAAGAGATATTTTCGAAACCCGCGATCTGGAGCACATCGGCCAGCGACGGGATCGTGTAAGGTGTCACATGCGTATGGTCGATATAAAACGGCCCCCAGTACGTATGTGCCCAGCTCGGGGTCATGATTACAGCCACCCCTCCGGGTTTCAGGACCTGAAATGCCCCCGACACCAGATGATGCGGGCTATGGAGATGTTCGATGACCGATTTGCTGAAAACAAAATCAAATTCATGGTCCGGAAATGGCAGCGGCTCGCATTCGAAATTGCAGGTCTTTATCGTATTGGTTCCTGCCCCCGCTGCTGAAAGCGGTGAGATGTCGACTCCGGACACTTTAAAACCCAGCTGGGAAAAGGCCTCAAGAAAATCACCTCTGCCCGATCCGATATCAAGCAGTGTTCCGGTCTTCCCGTACGCGGTTTCCATCAGATGCCGGGCAAGCAGGGATGGATATTCCCCTACCGGTGCCCGCTCCGCTGAATAGGTGACCTCAAGGTATCGCGAATCCTTGAGAATTGCCTGCTTCTCCGGGGAATTGTCTGCCATGGGGTGATGCCGGTATAAATGGTATGTGGATATTCTGTTGTGCAGTGGTTATTCGAAATACCGGAGTTTTTTTGCGATTCCTTTCTCTTTTTCCGATATGGTTTTCATACCATTGCCGAGAATTCCCGGTACCGCACGGATCTGCTGCATCATCAACTGGAGTTCAGATTCATCGATCGACGCTGCCTGGTCGCTCCCGTACATCTTCTTATCCAGGGTGATATGCCGCTCAATGATTGTGGCACCCAGTGCCACTGCCAGTACTGAGGGCAGGATGCCTCTCTCATGCCCGCTGTATCCCACATCGCACTTATACCGGTTACGGAGTTCATTCATCACGAGAAGGTTACTCTCATTATCCTCGCTTGGATATGCTGATACACAGTGCAGCAGGGAGAAGGGACACTGGTTTTTCTTAAAAATTTCCACAGCACGATCGATGTCAGCAAAGGAGCTCATACCGGTTGAGATGAATGTATGTTTTTTCTCCTTTGCAATAACTTCAAGAATGGGAAGATGGGTTAGCATCGCCGACGCGACTTTATTGAATTTTGTATTGAACTGCTGGAGAAATTTCTGGCTTTCCACATCCCATGCAGATGCAAACCACTCGATTTTTTTCTCATTACAGTACGCATCGATAATATCGTACTCCTTTTTTCCGAATTCCAGTCCGGCCTTCTGGTCGCGCTGGGTCTTGCCCCACGGACTTTCCCGGGGCGAGTCAAGAAGTTCTTTAGTGTATACAATCTCGAGAGTTCTCTTCTGAAACTTAACGGCGTTGCATCCCGCATTCTTTGCAATGTCAATAAGTTTTTTTGCGATTGCGATATCCCCGTTGTGGTTAATCCCGATTTCTGCAATAACGAATGTTTTCATAATAACCCCATTTTAGTGTGTAGCAGGTTCGCTAAAAACATTATTAGCTTAAAACAATATCAATGAATTCACGGATGGCGCCACGTCCACCGTTTTTTCGTGTGATATAATCAGCAATCGCAAGGACTTTTGGGTCGGAATCAGCTACTGCAACTCCGATACCTGCATAGGTCATGCATTCAAGATCGTTGACATCGTTGCCCATATACGCTACGTGTGCCGGCTCCAACTTCATATCGGTGATGATCTTCTGGAATGTGGTGAGTTTGTCATCGATCCCGGTATAACAGGTTATCTTCAGCTTATCGCATCGCGCCTTGACAACCTTGCTGGTCTCTTTGGAGATCACAATAACGGTAACATCCGGTCTTTTTTCCCGGAGCATCTTGAGACCCAGACTGTCGCTCCGGTCACATACCACGGTTTCCTTGCCGTTCTCATCTATGAAAACCCGGTTATCTGTAAAGACGCCATCGAAATCAAGAGTGAAGAGGCTGATCTTTTTGATCTTCTGTTCGATCTCACTCATGGAAGAGTTCACTCTCCACATAAGTGCAGACCATGTGGGCAATCATAATATGCGCTTCCTGGATGAATGGTGTTTTGGGTGAAGGAACATTGATGGTATAATCGGTGATACCCGGAATGCCCTTCACTTTCTCACCGGTAAAAAACAGGGTAATGGCGTTCTTCTCCTTGGCTGCTTTCAGTCCCCGGATAATGGATTCCGAGGTTCCGCTTGTGCTGATTCCAAGCACAATATCACCTTGTGTCACCAGTCCTTCGACCTGTCGTTTGAAGATGTTGGAAAAGGCATCATCATTCCCGATAGCAGTCAGGATTGATGTGTCGGTGGTGAGGGCAATGGCGGGCAGGCTCTGGCGGGGAAAATTTATTTTGTTGATGAACTCGGCGGCGATATGCTGAGCATCGGCAGCAGATCCACCGCACCCAAAGATGTACAGGCGCTTGTTGTTCCGGTACGCGTGCACAAGGAGTGCCGATATCTCCACAATCCTGTTTTTCAGGTCCTTATCTTCAGAAATTTTCTGGATAATATCCTGATGCTGGCATATGTAGTTGTCGATATCCAGCGTCATTATAACCCTGTTCCCTGTTTCTTTGCAAGCTGGGCCCAGTCGTCAGAGAATTTCTTCAGGCCAACGTCAGTCAGGTTGTGCCTGAACATAAGGGAGAGGACTTTGGGGGGGATCGTGATGACGTGTGATCCTGCTTTGGCTGCATTGATAGCATGGAGCGGGTGGCGCACACTGGCGGTGATCAGTTCCGTCTCAAGTTTATGTTGACGGAATATCTCCATTGAATCACTCACTACCTGCATTCCGTCATGACCTATATCATCGAGCCGTCCGACAAAGATGCTGGCGTAGGTGGCCCCGGCTTTGGCAGCAAGGTAGGCCTGGTTTGCGGAGAAGATCAGGGTGATGTTTGTTTTTATTCCTCTGTCACTGAGTACCTTTGCTGCCTGGAGCCCGGCTTCATTCATGGGTATCTTGACGACAACATTTGACGAAATAGCAGCAAGTTCCTCAGCCTCGATTACGATTTCCGGAGCAGTATGGCTCATTGCTTCGACACTGATGGGGCCATGAACTATCTTTGCAATTTCCAGGATATGATCGTGTACCTGGTAGCCGGTCTTTTCCTGTGCCATCAGGGTAGGGTTTGTCGTGACCCCATCTATGATATATGCATACTGTGAAATTTCCTTAATGTTTGCCGTATCAAGAAAGATCTTCATTGTTCACCTCATTTTCATAACTTCGTGGACTGCACGGTTGATATGTTCCGGCGTCAGATCCAGTTCCCGGTACAGCTCCTCGAGATGACCGGACCCGCCGAACCGGTCATTGACCCCTATGATCCTCATGGGCACCGGATGGTTCTGGGAGAGCACTTCGGCAATCGCGCTGCCGATACCCCCGATGACATTGTGCTCCTCCACAGTAACGATGGCACCGGTCTTCTTTGCCTCAGAAATAATAATTTCTTTGGCCAGCGGTTTTATCGTATGAAGGTTAATAACTCTGGCAGAAATCCCCTGTTTTTTCAATTCCCGGGTTGCCTTGAGTGATTCACGTAGCATACATCCATTGGAAAAGATCGTAACATCGGATCCGTCTTCAATCACCGGGTACCGAGATGGATTGAATTGGTACTCTCCTTTCTGGAAAATATCCAAAGTCCGACGCCGGGAAATACGGATATACTTGGGACCTTTGGTATGAGCGGCATATCGAATCACTTCCCGCGTCTCAACAGAATCTGCCGGTACGATAACCTGCATATTGGGGATGACCCGCATGATTGCAATATCCTCTAGGCTCTGGTGGGTTGCCCCGTCCCCCCCAAGACTTAGCCCCGCATGGGTCATGACAAGGTTGACGGTGAGATTATCAAGGGCGAGTGTGTTGCGTATCTGTTCCCAGGCCCTGCCGCAGCCAAATATGGCAAAAGTGCTCACAAATGGTATCTTACCGGAAAGTGAAAGCCCTGCTGCGATATCGATGAGATTCTGCTCGGCAATGCCGATGTCAAGGAATCGGTCGGGGAATTTCTTTGCGAATTTTGCTGTCTTAGTTGAACCGGAGAGATCAGAATCAAGCACAACTAGGTTTGGCATTTCCTCTCCCAGTTCTACAAGTGCATGACCGTATGCATCCCGGGTGTGGCTGCAATGTGAAAAGTTGTACATAGTTATTTGTCCTCAGGCCAGGTATTCGAGAGCAGTTTTCAGTTCTTCCTCATTCAGTGGTGCGGTATGATAGTGCANGTTGTTCTCAATGAAAGGNACACCGCATCCTTTGATCGTATCAGCAATCAGGGCAATGGGTTTGTTTTTCACTGATTTGATCTTTTCAAAGGTTGCCTGCAGGTTTGCCATATCATGACCATTCACGTCAAATACAGCCCAGCCGAATGCTTCCCATTTGGCTTTCAGGTCACCAAGACTCATCACTTTGTCTGTAGGCCCGCTGATCTGGAGGTTGTTCTTGTCGATGATCGCGATAAGGTTATCCAGTTTGAAATGGGCAGCTGACATTGCAGCTTCCCATACGATCCCCTCCTGGCACTCCCCATCGCCGAGCACGACAAAAACCCGGAATTTCCGCTTGTCCATCTTTCCCGAAAGAGCGATGCCGACAGCAGTCGAAATTCCTTGCCCTAATGAACCGGAAGAGGTGTCGAGACCCGGTAAACGGTGCCTTACCGGGTGACCCTGGAGGCGGGACCCACATTGCCGCAGAGTTTTGAGTTCCTCAACCGGAAAATACCCGCATTCTGCCATAACTGCATACAGGGCTGGTGCGGCATGGCCTTTTGATATGACAAATCGATCACGATCTGGATTTTCCGGATTATTAACATCACCCCGAAACTCGCCAAAAAACAGGGATACAAGGATCTCTACACAGGAAAATGAGCTCATATAATGCCCGCCACCGGCTTCAGCGGTCATAAGAATAATATCCCTGCGAACTTTTCGGGCGATTTCTTTGAGTTTATCCTGGTCTTTCTGAGGGTTTTGGGATCTCACGGGAACACTCCTATTTTGTAGCTATTGCGTAGATCGTGTCACAGATGAATTGGTCTTTGAGGTTTTTCTCGTATTCATCCAGCAGGGATTGAGGGAATATGGTGTTAAAAAAACCCTGACCTCCGGGTTTTCCTGTCAACATCCAGTACATATGATTTGACAAATCATATCTTTGTAATGGATACATTTCATATCGGTATCCAGCCTTTTCCAGTACTTTTCCCAGTGTCTCTCTGGAAAAATAGTAATTATGGGCAATCTCCCAGTAAAAATCGAGATGCTTATTGATCTTATAGGTCGAGACGAGTATATCATCAACGTTGGGGACTTCGATGATAACTTTTCCTCCAGGCAATAACTTCTTCTTCACTTCTTTGAGGAACTCGATTGGATCCAGAATATGCTCAAGGACATGGAACATGAAGATCAGATCACAGGATTCAGCGGGAATCTCTTCGAGCGATTCGCATATATTCAGACCTTTGCTGGTGGCATATCGTACGTATTGCTTCGTCAGTTCAACACCAATTACGGTTTTGACATATGGCCTGGCTTCATAGAGGAAAAAACCCGAAGCACTGCCGATCTCCAGGATACGAATATCTTTTGTGAGGAGATCCTGGAACCGGGCTACTCGTTTTTTGGCTTCTGGGAGACTTTGCGTCCAGAGATCTTCTGGTTTCTGATCCTCGTAATTTGACCGGTATTTGTTGTCGTAAAATTCTCTTTCTTCCTCTGGTGACATCCTTGGGTGAATAAAGATAAAACCGCATTGATCACAACGGAATGGCCGGGGCGGGAGACCGTAACGGATCGCATCGTGGATTCTGGTGCAGGACGTACTTCCACACAGATAGCAAGACGGAGGGTCATTATGAAAAGCCATTAAAACTCCTTAAAGATATTTTTTTTAAGCACTAATATGTTGTACTATCTTTACATATTTTCTGCGGGCTGTTTTGGATAAATGAACCCGATAATGCATATATTATGTGAAAGAGATGGTATATCATGCATGTTCTGCTTATTAACGTTCCCTCCCGGAGGGGAAGGGGTGGTATGTGCCTGCCTCTTGGGTTGTTGTACGTTGGCGGAATCCTTGAGCGCGCCGGCTATGAAGTTGAGGTATTTGATCCCTACTGTAATGATCAGGAGTTAGTCCGGTTTGATTCGGGAGACTATTCAGAACTGGATGCGAAAATTCAGAATTTTCACCCTGACATCATTGGATTTGGTGGTATTGCCTCTTCGTACGGGCGGACGAAAAAATTATCCGGATATTTTCATGAGAATTTCCCGGAAATTTTCCAGATCGCCGGAGGACCGCTCTCTTCACTATACCAGCTGATGCTTGAAAAGACATACGTTAACCTGGTATTTCATGGTGAGACTGAACTGACACTCCCCTTATTCCTGGAAAAATATGGACGGGGGGAGAGCTGGAAGGACATTGAAGGGATATCCTATAAGTCTGATGGGGAAATCAGGAGAAACAATCTCGCGCCCCAGATTGAAAATATTGATGAAGTTCCGCGCCCCTCCTATCACCTTGTTGACCTGAAACACTACTATAAATCCATATTTGATGTGATCGAGGGGTTTGCAGCTGACAATACCGGGAAGTTCGACCAAGTGTATGTCCTTAAAAAAATTGGATCGGACGGTACGATTGTTCCCCTCATAACTTCAAGAGGCTGTACCAACAAATGCAGTTTTTGTTACCGTCACATGAAAGGATACCGGCAACACAGTGTTGCTTATGTAATTAATCATATGAAATTTTTACAATCCCGGTATGGGATCCGTGGTTTTGAGTTCGCAGATGAACTTTTCAACTTCAATGAGGCATGGGTGCTGGAATTTTGTGATGCAATTGACCGGGAAAAGTTGGATATTTATTACCGTGTTCTGGGTGCCCGTGTCGATCGGATCACGCGAAAGATGCTTGAGCGGCTGAAGGAGACCGGGTGTGTCGACATCAACTATGGGCAGGAATCGGGCTCTGAAAATATATTAAAAGAGTACCGAAAAGGAGTAGATCTCCAGAAGAATACAGAAATCACATTGTTGACAAAAGATATTGGTCTTCTCTGTCCCGTACAAATTGTTATCGGATCCCCTGGCGAGACTACAAAGACCGTCAATGAAACGATCCAATTCCTCAAGGATGTCAATGTGGGAACACCTTCGGTGAATTATCTCCTTCCTTTTCCCGAGACCCCTGTCTGGAAGTATGTGACAGAAAACGGGCTGATTCCGGATATTGAAAAATATCTTGATATTGTTGCGGATGAAGGTGGTTCACCTATCGTCAACCTTACCCATGTTCCGGATCGGATCTGGCGGAGCTGGAATATCCGGATAAAAAATGAGATCAAATTAAACAATTACCACACTCATGGAAAAAACCTGCAGTATGTTCTGTACTATCCCATTATAAAGGCACTAATTGTTCTTTATCCTTATTTCCCCAAAAAAGTGATTGGAACTGTGAAAAAAATACTCTATGGATGAATATCAAACAGCGACCGTTCTAATTACAAAAGACAATCAAGCCTCAGCCGTGATTTGAACACGGGACCTGCTGATTACAAGTCAGCCGCTCTGCCAACTAAGCCACTGAGGCGCCATATACTATAGGAATTAACTGGTAAAAAAGATGGTGCTGATGTTAAACAATCCACGGGTAAAATTGTCTTCTTTCACTTACGATCGCAAGGTCCATAATGTTCCCATTATCCAGCCCGGAATTTATTCCGTTTCTGGGATTTTGATGCGAACCAATCATTTTTTGCATGTACCCTGCAAAAAACATCATGTAATATGCTCTTGGATTAGGCGGAACTCTCCCATCATGGATTATTTCCCCGCTCCCTGCAAGAATCCCCTCTGTCACCTTTCCAAACACATTTTACCGACAACAACCGACATAACATATAAAGATGACTCACCTGACCGTTGACATAGGAGGAAGCCCGGGTATCAACTGCCGCGGTTTCTGCGAATACTGCTATTTCAAACATGTCAGGGGTGTTCAGCCGCTGGGGTGCCGGTACTGCCTCCCGTTCAAGAAAGGGTGTGACTACTGCACCCGGGGAGTCAAGGAAGAGTACAGCGGATTTAAAGAACTAAAAACTATTGCCGACGAAGTTCTTGCCAATCTCCAGACAAAACGCGGCGATATCGAACGGATTACTATTAGCGGAGGCGGCGATCCCAGCTGCTATCCCCGGTTCACCGAACTCATTGAACTGCTCGGTACAATGGAGGCACCGCTCCATATCGGCTATACCAGCGGCAAAGGCTGGGATGATCCATCAGTAGCCGATCTCCTGATTGATAACGGTCTTACTGAAATATCCTTCACGGTTTTTGCATCTGACCCGGCCCTTCGCAAACGTTACATGCATGATCCAACTCCAGAAGCCTCCTTAAAAATTGTGGAACGGTTATGTGAAGATGCAGATGTATATGCAGCAGCAGTTATCCTTCCGGGTATCAACGATGGAAAAGTTCTCGAACAGACCTGCGAATGGCTGAATAACAGCGGCGCTAAAGGATTAATCCTGATGCGGTTTGCGAATACAACCGACCAAGGTCTCATTCTGGGCAATGCCCCTATTATCCAGGACCAGCCGGTCCAGACCGTGGAATCTTTCCGGGACCTAATCGCGGATTTGAGCGTGAAGTACAACCTGAAAATCTCCGGAACCCCCCTCTGGGACCCGGATATCGGCTCTCCGTTCGCAATTATCAGCGAACCGCACCTGGTAGAGAAACTCCCCCGGGTAACCCGAAGGGCAACGGTTATCAGCGGAAGTGTGGCAACCCCCTATATCGAAAAAATCCTGTCTGCCTGTGGCTCTGATGTGCCCGTTGTTCCCGCGAATAAAGAGATTGCGTGCCTCATCACAACTGATGATCTCCGGAAACTTGATCTATCTTCACTTGAACGTGCAGTTATCCTCCCCGGGCGGGCGTTTGTGTTTGACCCGGAAGCGCAGGAAATCCTTTCGGGTGATGGAGTTGAACGTGAAGTGTTCCGTGGGCCGGATATGCTGACTGCGGACGCCGAAACGAGCATGGGCATGACCCGCGATCAGGTGCTCGCCATGGAAATGGAAGGCTTTGCTGAACTGATCCAGACAATAAACCGGTACGGAAGTACTAAACCCGCCGGAAAATGATCCATTAAAAAAACAAATTGTCATTTTTTAAACATTTTTAAAAAATAGGATTGATTCATGAAAGGTGTTCTTTTTCAAAGTCTCTCTACACCGAAGTCTGTTGCTTTTTAAGAAAGCATCCCTAACAATAGTTCAATGAACTAATTTTTGAAGAATTCGATGGATCATTATTCCAGAAGAAACAAAGATACCAAAATTCCTTGGATTGTGAATATAAAAAAGAAGATTATATGATTGCTGCAGTGATGCCAATAACACCGGACTGGATAATAACAGCAACAGCGATAATGACT
>JGI24732J26686_1000176_pt1 | contig 43319 bp, 41 predicted proteins | sample EPASupsiteHSE623_FD_26686 | JGI IMG/M metagenome (IMG submission 26686)
AAAGAAGTAAGAGTGACATTATTTAATACATTTAAACGCAATATTCGCGTTACAGGTTATGAAGATATAGAGTTATGGAGACAATTTTCGCTTTAATGTATTGAGATATTTCATTAGTTGAGTTTTAATCTTAGTGGACCTCTGTCAAGAAAGTGGACACACTAAGTATGACATTTCTTACTTTAAGTAATTCACTTGATAAGGCGTTTGATAATCGAATGAACTATTAAGATTTGTATGATTTATCTGGTGTTCCATTTTAAAATCAGAATGGTGCTAGAGCAACTTACTTAAAAGTAGGAACTCTTTGGAGTATCGTGGATTATGAATATTATTTATGGCATGACAAAAAAGAGTTTTTTATTAGAGGATTAGATTATGAGTTTTGATTATAATGAATATTATCATGCATTAGTTTTAAGTCCTTCAATCTTTTTAGCATTTGGATTAGTTATTACCGTTTTAGGTGTAATTTTCCAAATCAAACCTCAACTAATGCCTCAAAAAATCAAAGAACAGTTCAAATATGCAGGTTTATTAATATCACTACTGGCACTTCTAATTTCTCTTTTTGTGGTTACAACTACAAGTCATTTTTCTTTGATACATGATAAAGAGGAACAAGTTATAGAAACGAATGGGATTATCACTAAAATGTACTTAGATCGGTATCATATGAAAATGTATTATGAAAATGAGTTTGCGAACCCTATGTATATCGTTATCAATGATAAAACTTATTACATAATGACTATTGGCGATTTTGAGGTTGGTGATGAAGTAACGATTGATTATTTACCCAAATCCATGATTATAATGAAAATTGAAACCTCAGAATGAACATGCTGATTTGGATATTTAAAAAACTTAAGATTACAATGGTTAAGATTTATTAGTGCAGATGGCATACTTGGTGAAACAGGAAATCTATTAACTCATAACATGTACGCATACGCTGGTAATAATCCGGTTATGAATGTTGATCCTAATGGAGATTCATTTTTATTAATATTAATCGTGATAAACGCAACAATGCTCACAGCGGGACTAATGTCTGTTGCACCAGCAGATGAACACTCGGAAGATAATGTAACTGTATCAGGTGGAGCATCACCAATTCCATCAGTATTTGGTATTGAAATTTTTGGTTTATGTGTTAGCTAATTTTGGATTAGAAGGTACTTCATGCAATGCTGTAGGTGTTTGTCAAGGTTACCATCAAGTTGGCATTCAAATTATAAAAATTGGAGTCAGTTACACAGAATATTATGGCGGTAACAACTCATTATCGTTCTCAGTTGGAATATTACATCTATCATTGAATAACGGAAATTTCATGGATATTGATTCATGGGGGTTGGGAGTGTCCTTCGGTTATATGGGGGGGACCTATGGTGGAGGAATATCCGGATCAATTGACATAGACATTATCGGTTTACTTCGAGATTTAAGAGATGCAGTGAAAAAAGGTGATTAGTCATGATGAATGAAAAAAAAATGATGAATTAAATACTATTTTACGTTATAAGAAAAGCATGTATATGGACTATTATTTATCATTCGTATTATTTTTTATATTAATGATCATTGTAGTAATGATTTCAGAACTAATCCGAATAGAAGTCGAAGTGTTTGTTTTCCCAATATTTTTATTTACAGTGAGTCAGAACATTGTACAAGATTTCATTTTCCACCGAAGTATTGGTAAGAGAATTTATAGACTTAAAATTGAAACAAACATAGAAACAAAAAAGAAACTTTTAAAAGCTCTAGCCATGAGGAGATTTTATGAAGCTACTTATCATCCGTTACTTAATAAGGACTTTGCTGCTATAGTTAACATGATAGAAGCGATGACTGAAACTAAAATCGTGGACGATATAAAAAAGCAAGACCAATAAAGTGAGAGGAAATGAAATACTATGAGATTATTTCGCGTTTTAGAAGAAGAATATATCACTGATGAACCTCTGGATGAATTTATTGAAAGACTATCTAATGCCACAGATAGACATATGAAAATCAGACTACTCATGAAAAATATGGATCAATCAAAACTATTTTATGGTTATGTGGATCGGACTAGTTTTGATATCATTCGTTATATCACACATGGTAATTCATTCAATCCAGTAATCTCAGGATCATTATCAACAAGTTATGATAAAACAAAAATTAATCTCATCTATCACATAGACAAGGGTATTAAATCATTTATTTACGCACTATGGGTATTCATGTTTCTATTCTTCATAGCTTTATTAGCGATAGATCTATATAACATAATGAATAATGAATTTAGTCTATACAACCTTCTACTAGTATTTATGTTCATTATGAGCGTGTTCATTATCAAGTTTGGGTATTCTTTAGATTTTGAAGCTACTAGAACCACGATGAGAAGATTTATTAATCAAGAATTTAATCATGAGCAACATCATTAATCATACCCAGTCATTATGGTAGGGTTAAAACATATAAGAGGTGATATAGTGAATAAAACGATTGTAACTTTTGGCCTTAGATCGATAATAACATTCTTAATTGGAACAGTATTTATATCATTCGCTTTATTCCAGTTAATGAATCAAAATGATCCAATACGTTTTGTTTTCATACCACTGTTCACTTATCTCTATATTGTCGTCATTTTTATGTCATTTAGCCATATACGATTTAAACAAGATTGTTTCATCATTCGTGGTGATTTTGGTATAAGGAAAGACCAAATTCAAAAAAGAGCTAAAATTTTAGTTATATAGTCGTGCATTTATTGGCAGTCATCACGAGCATTATTGCTGTGTAAACTTCATATTTTTATTATATTAGCCATAAAAATTGGAATATTAATCTTAAAAATATTTACTTGAATCATTACGACTGGCACCATCGGTTGAACAATCACATTCGATAACTACTATATTGACTCAATACACATTAACTATCATACATAATGAACTCAGTTAAATAACAAAAAAATGGAGGACCAAATGGAATTTTTATACAATGAATATTTTACTAATTTATTTGTTATACCATTTGTAATGTGTGTCATTTCAATTTCACTCATGTTAGGCTTAATAATTCACAACGTACTTGCAAAAAGACCCTTAACAATTAAGTTTAAGATACACTTGATAATTTCATTATTTGTCATTATTCTATTGCTAATAGTTTCAGTATCCTCGTTAAAACATGGTGTAAAATTGTTAAAAGATGATAAGAATAGTGTAATTATGATCGAAGGGGAAATTGAAAAGATTGAAAAAGTTGTATTTTCACCACGCTACATGTATAACGATAGAGTGGTATTTGCAAAAATAATAACGATTAATGGTGAAAAATACTATTGTATGACAGTTGGAGATTTATCTATAGGCGATTATGTAGAAGTATCATATCTGGAAAATAGCCGATTAATCATAAAAATTGATCATTATGATGTTATGACCCGCGCAGGAACTTATTGGATGGATGGTAAAATACAACCTATTGCTCGTGGAATAACAAGAGGATTCTGGAACGATTTTGAAGAGACATACTTAAATGGATGATGAGGTTTTTCGATTAATGAAAAGGAGAAAGCATGAGTCCAATTGATAGAATCAAAAAAGAATATTACGCAACATTAGTCATAGATTTATTCGTTTTAATTGTATCATTCATGGCAATGGTATGGTCACTTATCGACGATTTTGAAGTACCAAATTATGACATTGAAGCAATTATACGTGTTGTCTTCCTTCCGTTTACATGTTTCTTTTTAATAGTTGTGTTTACGCATTTTCTCGTAAAACTATTAAAAGACTTTAAACAAATACGTTCAAATAATTATAAGCAACTGATTGGAAGAGTTGTAGGGTTTGCTAAAAACCAAACAGAAACAGGCAACCAAATTAATAATTTTCCAAAGATTTATATAAGAGAAACTAAAAAAACAATAGAACTCCATGTTAGTGATCATGTTAATTTAAATCAAGAATATACTTTTTTGTATCTAGAACACACGAGAATCGGAGCTGTGAAGTGTGAAGAGGTTGATGATAAGTAATAATGAAATATGGAATTTGATAAATCCATAGAAAGAGGCCCATATGGGAGCATGGGGTACAGGATTATATTCAGATGATATCGCACAAGATGTTAAATTTTTATACAAAGAATTATTAATGGTAGGATTATCAAATGAAGAAGCGACCCAAAAACTAATCAAAGATAGCCAATGGTTGATCAATGATATGTATGATGGTCCTGTGTTTTGGTTTGTTTTAGCGGATACACAATGGAAATTAGGTAGATTACTACCTGAAGTTAAAGAAAAAGCAGTGAAATACATTCAAGACGGAGAACATCTAAAAATATGGTTAGAAGAAAATCCTAAATTAGGATTAAAGAGAAAAGAAGTCTTGGATAAATTAGTAAATCAACTGAACTCTCCAATGCCAGAAAAGAAGAAGATATCTCCTTATAAATACTACCGAAATGATTGGAAGTTGGGCGATACATATGCATACCAGTTAAGTGGAGATTTCGCTAAAGAAAACGGTCTTGATGGTAGATATATTATCATTCATAAAATCGGTGATCATGATTTTAATAAAGGAATGGATAAGGATGTTTTTCCTATTGTTTATATGAAAATCACACCAGATAAGAATCTTCCGAAGAATGTCAATGAAATAGAAGCATGTGATTATATTAGAATTGCTCGAAACTTTGACGATAAAATGTTTGACTATACCTCTTATCTTTGGGAAACATCAAGTAGATTTTTTAACAAATTGATATATGTTGGTAATTATTCTATTACACCACCGAATGACGAATGTACAACGAGATATTATGGATTAATTTCAACTAAGCTATCTGATTATCGAAATAAAGAAATTCGTATAAAGAATTACTTTGAAAACAAGGATTATACATTTGTGAATTGAATATTTATGTATTCTTAATAAAAGATGTGATTATCTAATTTGCTAAGAATTTTAACCATTAAAGATTCAATATCTCTATTTTTAAAAATTGAAGACAGTTAATGGAAACATTGATAGACTAACATATTAAAACGTTATGACCTTATTTAAGATTTCCATACTAAAAAAACGGCTTAGCTAAGCCGTTTTATTCGTCTTGGTGGAGATGAGGGGAGTCGAACCCCTGTGCATGATTTTTCCTGTGATACTTTCTACATGTTTAGTCAATCAGTTATATTCATCCAGCAATCATAGATTGACATATTATCACTAGACTAACCTTATTGATTCATTTGATTGCTTAAGGTGGCAACAACCAAATATATCTTACTGTTTTGTGCCTTAGACTAAGTCGTAAGAAAACCTAGTGTTGGCTCGCACTTTTTCTTAAGCAGCGAATTGTAAATTTTGGTTTCCGGTTATTAATAACCTCGGTGTTTTTACTTGCACAACCAAGACATGCTTATATCACATTTAAAACCCTGACGAATCCAGAGAACATCCCCATGCGCAATCATTATATAAGAATTGATTAAGTAAATCAAGAATAAATAACCAATCTATTTAGATTGTCTGAGTTTCGCAACCCTAGAGTATTTAGGGTTATCCCCATAGCGAATCAAATAATCACTTGCACTTTGGATATTACAACTGTTTCTCGCAACCAAAGGTATTACATAGCCTATATGGGATGCGACCAGGGTGGCTAACGTCACTAAAGAAGTCACATGTAAACCTGCCATTACCACAGCATTATTCATCGCGTTTTGGATGGATAAGGGTTTATTTTGAATGGTGTCACGTATTCTATCTAGCCATGCTTTTGAGTAAACAGTATCGATCAACTCCAGTGGTTGTGATCTGAAATAACTCGAAAGTAATGCGAAAAAGGCATATTCAAGGTGTTCATTAGTAGCATTAGAGAGTGTTTTAAGTACTGCGTCAGCATCGTTCAAATCCAAAAAGAAGTTTGCAATCCCTTGATCGACGATGTTACTTGAGTTTGCCTTTAAACACCAATCGACCACTCTGGTGGAATCCAATGTGTTTGGATCAACAATCATGGTTGCTAATAACATGGTTTCATAGTAATTCAATTCGAACAACGCATCAGCCAATGCGTTGTTTTTTGGTAATTTCGATGCGTATTGTCTCAAATCACCCATTTTTATACCGATGTATTGAAAAGGTTTGGGTTGCTTAGAGAGTCTTTTTAAAGTGCCTTCATCTTTCATGTTAAACAAGTCATTGAGTATTTGGTTTAGATCGTTCAAAGTACCACTCCTAACTAACCACATCATATCATAAAAACAATCGAATTCAGGATATAAAGGTTGGATTTTATGAGGGGATGTATATAATTTTTTGTTTTTGGGTTGACAATGAAACACATTACTATATAATAGTATTGACTTAGGTTTATTATTGCTTAACCCAAAGTTTATATATACTAAACATTGGCGGAATGACTGACCTATCGGTTTAGGGTTATTCTTGTTAATGAAAAACGGATAACGTCTTATTGGGGGTATTGTATGAAAAAATTGATTGAATTGAAAGGTATCACCAAGGCGTTTGGTGGTCAAGTGGTACTAAAGGGCATCGACTTGGACATCTATGAAAACGAATTTGTTACCCTCTTAGGGCCATCGGGTTGTGGAAAAACAACCACACTTCGCATCATTGGTGGGTTTGAAAAACCATCTTCTGGTGAAGTATTATTTAATGGCGAATCTGTGGCGGATTTACCACCACATAAAAGACCAACCAATACGGTCTTTCAACGCTATGCATTGTTTCCCCATTTAGATGTGTATGAAAATGTTGCGTTCGGATTGAGATTAAAAAAAGAATATCAAAAAATGCCTTCCAAAGCACGTGAAACTTTGATTGAACAAAAAGTATCCAAATACCTTCAAATGGTTGGTTTGGTTGGCTATGAAAACCGAAGTGTTCATAAAATGTCAGGGGGTCAACAACAAAGAGTCGCGATTGCGAGGGCTTTGATCAATGAGCCCCAAGTATTATTACTCGATGAACCACTCGCTGCACTCGATTTAAAGCTCCGCCAGGAGATGCAATATGAGCTTAAAGAAATCCAACGCAATGCGGGTATTACTTTTATATTTGTTACCCATGACCAAGAAGAAGCGCTCACGATGAGCGACAAAATCGTGGTCATGAATGAGGGTGAAATCCTTCAAGTAGGCACACCAGAAGATATCTACAATGAACCAAGCAGTCGATTTGTTGCGGGATTCATCGGTGAATCGAACATCATCGAAGGCATCATGAAAGATGACTATTTGGTTCACTTTGATGGTAAAGATTATGTTTGTGTTGACTATGGATTCAAAAAGAATGAAGTGGTCGACATTGTCTTAAGACCAGAGGATTTAGATATTGTCGAACCTGGACAAGGTTTCATTGAAGGCATTGTAGATTCCATCATTTTCAAAGGTGTTCATTATGAGATTGATGTGAAAACACCAGAACGTATTTACACGATTCATACCATCAAGTACCACGCGGAAGGGTCACAGGTATCCATCGTATTTGATAAAGAAGATGTGCATGTGATGGAAAAATGGTAAGCATGAAAAAAGCAATACCATTGAAGAATAAACTCAGTCTAAGGGACTTAAACCTAATGGGTAGCCCTTATTATGTGGTTTTATTCTTCCTCATCCTCATTCCGCTCATACTGATATTGTTTTACGCGTTTTCAGAACGCGTTAATGACTTATTTATTTCCTTTTCATTTAACTATTTTAGACAGTTTTTAAACGAACCTGCTTTCATCAAAACGATGTTAGATTCCATTAAACTCGCGATTTATACCACATTGGTCACGTTATTTATTGGGTATCCAACCGCATATTTGATTACCAAATCGAATAAGAAAACACAAACATTACTGATTCTCATGATTACCGCACCGATGTGGGTCAATATGTTGTTAAGGACCCTCGCTTGGAAACAAATCTTTGAAATGCTAAATGCATCGTTGTTAGGTACAGATATCGCTATCATTACTGGGATGGTGTATGTATTTTTACCATTCATGGTATTACCAATCTATACCGTTTTGTCCAAGATTGATCCAAAACTCTATGAAGCAGCCGATGATTTGGGTGCGAATAAGTTTCAAACATTTTTAAAAGTTACCTTACCATTATCGATTACAGGTGTCTTATCAGGCATCACGATGGTATTACTCCCAGCAGCAACCACTTTAGTCATCCCTAAATATTTGGGTAAAAACCGATATTTGATAGGCAATCTCATCGAAGACCGTTTCCTCACCGCAGGTAACTGGGGCTATGGTTCAGCCATCGCCATCATCCTATCGGTGGTCATCATGGCGATGGTCATCTTCACCAAGAAACTCGATCGAAATAAGGGGGCTAAAGAATGAAATCCCTTAAAAAATGGATATCCAAATCTTATATTGGGATCATCCTCGCGTTTTGTTACGCACCGATTTTATCGCTGGTTATATTTTCTTTCAACGAAAATAAAAGTTTGACCAATTGGGGTGGATTTTCACTCAAATGGTATGAAAAATTATTCGATTCAACCGACATCATGACCGCGGTCATCATGACATTGGTCATCGCGATTCTCGCAACTCTGATATCGGTATTCATCGGAACCTTGGCTGCGATATCATTATCGAAATCGAAAAAGGTATTTAAAGATGTGATGCTTGGGGTCAATAACGTGCCTATCGTTAACCCAGAAATTGTCACAGCTGTGGGGTTATTGTTACTATTTGTTTCATTCCAAATTGACCGTGGTTACACCACGATGTTGTTAGCCCATGTGGCATTTTGTACCCCATATGTCGTGATTACGGTGTATCCAAAGGTTAAAAGTTTGGATCCTAATCTCGCGGAAGCAGCGAACGATTTGGGGGCGACCCCAGTTCAAGCTTTATGGTTGGTGGTATTCCCACAAATCAAGGTCGCGATTTTCGCTGCAGCAGCCATCGCATTCACCATGAGTTTTGATGATTTTGTCATCTCATANTTNACCGCAGGGTCAGCGACCAACATCAGTATTTACTTATATACGCTCAGACGTGGGGTTGAACCAACGATCAATGCGTTATCTACCATCATCATCGTCATCATTGGCGTGGTGGTGACCTATCGATATTTGAAATCGAACCAAAACAACGAACAGGAGATTGAATAACATGAAAAAAACATTGGCTTTAGCTTTACTCACGTTGGTGAGTGTGACTTTGTCTGGCTGTGGTGTGGTCAGAAGCATCACCTGCATCAACAAAGATAAACTGAACTTATTTAACTGGGGCGAATACATTGACCCAGCCATTTTAAGGGGATTTGAAGAAGAGCATAACGTCTGTGTGACGATGTCTACTTTCGCATCCAATGAATCGGCCATCACCAAAATGAAAACACAAGCGTTTGATTTGGTGATCCCTTCCGATTACGCGATTGAACAAATGGTTCAAGAAGACCTCATTCAAACATTGGATTGGTCAAAGATTGAAAACTTCAATCCGAACACCGATTTAGCACCAGGGTTGGTATCTATATTAAATGCGCTTGATTTTGATTTACTCGATTATGGGGTCCCGTATTTTTGGGGGAATGTCGGTATTTTATACAACAAGGATGTCGTATCCCAAAGTGAACTTGAAGCCCAAGAATGGGATATATTCAAATCATCCTCCTATGAAATTGCGTTTTATGATTCAGCTCGAGATGGCTTCATGGTCGCTTTAAAGAGTTTAGGTTATTCGATGAATACATCGACTCAAACCGAACTCAATGAAGCGGAAAACTGGTTGATGGATTTAGCCAATAAAAACAATGTGGTATTCCTAACCGATGAAATCCTCGATGACATGGTCTCACTCACCTATGATTTAGCCCTAACTTATTCAGGGGACGCCATCTATTTGATGAGTGAACAAGAAAAACTCGATTTCTTCGTACCTAGCAGTGGAACAAACGTTTGGGTAGACGCGTTGGTCATTCCGAAGAATGCGAAAAATGTCGATTTGGCTTACGCATTCATCAATTATGTGCTAACTGCAGAATCAGCAACCCTCAACACCGAATATGTCATGTATTCCAGTCCAAGAAAAGATGTCTATGAAGCGATGATTTCGGAAAGCTCAGATTTCTACGAATACCGTAATGCGTATAATGTTGTGATCCACACGAACGATGAAGTGTTCCGTTATGTACCAACGACCAAAGCATTCATTTCAGATGCTTGGGCGAGAATTCGTGCATTGTAATAGATAAAGCCTATAGGATGTCACTTTAGTGACGTCCTTTTTTATTAAAGAATTTAATAATTCCCTTTCTTATGGTAAAATGGAAAAGAATTGAGGTTTACTTATGCAAACAAGACACGAAATTAGAATTGAAACCATGACATTTTTATATCAACAAGACCTCCGTGGGGATATCGTGGTAGAACCCTTTAAAGAATCCTATGATTTATACCACGCCATCATCGCCCATATGGCAGAAATCGATCAACTGCTCAAAGATACGTTGGTCAACTATACGCTAGAACGTTTATCCTATGTTGACCGCGCCATCATCAGGCTCGCTGTGTATGAAATGATGTATACCGATACACCAAAACCAATCGTCATCAATGAAGCGATTAAACTCACCAAAGCTTACTCTAATTTAGAAGATGAGAAACAATCCGCTTTCACCAACCGATTACTAGACAACATCTCCAAACGACTCGGGTGATACCATGCAAGACGTTAGATACCTAACGGTTTCCGCGTTAACCAAATACATCAAACAAATCCTTGAAAACGATAAGCATTTAGGCCAAATCTACATCAAGGGTGAGATTTCCAATTTGACCAAACATAGCCGTGGTCATTTTTACTTTACACTCAAAGACGAATCTGCACAAATCCGTGTGACAATGTTTTCGAACTACGTTAAAAATTTGGTTTTTAGTCCAAAAGATGGCGATAAAGTCAGATTGTTTGGTTCAATGAGCGTCTATGAAGCTGGTGGGTCTTACGCCATCAATGCGTATACCATGGAACAAGATGGTATTGGTAGTTTGTATTTGGCATATGAAAAACTGAAAAAAGAACTTCAAGATAAAGGTTATTTTAACCCACAAAGAAAAAAGGCTATCCCTTTATATCCCAAAGCGATTGGTGTGATTACTTCGCCAACCGGGGCAGCCATTAGAGACATCATCCATACCATTGAAAGACGTTACCCATCTACTAAACTTTACTTATACCCAGCCGTGGTTCAAGGTGAAGAAGCGAAGTATTCGATTGAAAAACAAATCAAACAAGCCAACCAAGATGGTTTGGTGGATGTCTTAATTGTGGGTCGTGGTGGTGGGTCGATTGAAGACTTGTGGGCATTCAATGAAATGCCGGTCATCGAAGCGATTTATCGTTCAGAAATACCGATCATATCTGCCGTAGGCCATGAAATAGACTTTACCTTGGCTGATTTTGTCTCAGACTTAAGGGCACCCACCCCAACCGCAGCAGCAGAACTGTCTACCCCAAGCAAAGACAATTTATTAGAAACGGTCTTAGGGTATCAACGCGGCTTACAAGTCTATATTCAAAAATACCTCGAACAACAAAAAACGACCCTCATTCATTTGGATGAACGCTTGATGGTGAATGCACCAGAAGCGCTCATCAAGCAATTGAAAGACCGGTATACGGTTTCGCAAGAAAACCTCAACAAAACCATGAATCAACTGCTGATGCATAAAAGAAATCAAGCACAGATGTTGGCTCAACGCGTCACGTCGTTTGATGTGGTCGCTTTGGTCCAATACAAAAAAGAAAAAAATGCTTACTTGGTCAGTCAATTAGAGAGTCATTATGAACGCATAGTATCTAAGAAAGACGATCATTTTCAACGGTTATTACAAGCGTTGAAACACCAAAATCCACTCACATTGATGGATAAAGGCTATACCTATACAACGAAAAATCAAAAACGCATCGAATCGATCGATGATATCGATATCAATGACACCATCGAAACCACACTCAAAGATGGAAAACTCACCTCCGTGGTGAAACACAAGGAGACACACACATGGAAATGACATTTGAACAAGCCATTCAAGCGTTAGAAAAAACCGTTAAAGCGCTTGAGAACAAGGACATCGCATTAGATGAAGCTGTCCGTTTATACAATGAAGGACTCAAGCTTTCTAAGATTTGTTATGAATTGTTAACAGCATCCGAAAAATTGGTGGTTAAAACCATCACGCCCAATGGTAGTGAGGATTTTAAACTAGAATAAGAGGTTTTTATGCAGCTAAAAGACATCAAAGACCCAAAAGACATCAAAACATTATCGATCAAAGAACTCGAAAGTTTATCTCAAGAGATACGCCATTTTTTGGTCGATTCTATCAGCAAAACCGGTGGTCACCTCGCCTCAAACTTAGGGGCGGTAGAATTATCGATTGCGTTACATTATGTCTTTGAGTCACCCAAGGATCAGTTCATCTTTGACGTTGGACATCAATCCTATACCCACAAAATTTTAACCGGCAGAGCCAGTCAATTCGAAACCTTGAGACAATATCAGGGTCTTTCAGGTTACATCAATTACCAAGAATCCATCCACGATGTGTGGGAATCAGGACATGCGGGTACGGCTGTATCTGCACTCCATGGGGTCTTAAAAGCCAAACAATTGAAAGGTGAAGAAGGTACTGCCATCGCGCTGGTTGGTGATGGTTCTATCACCTCAGGGATGAGTTTTGAAGCCCTCAATTTATTGGGTTCAGACCCAACCCTCAAAGGGATTGTTATTTTAAATGATAACAACATGTCGATTTCTAAAAACGTTGGTGCGCTATCCAAAGTATTGACATTACTTCGGGGCAATCGGTTCTTGATGAAACTTAGAAACGGAATCGCGAGAATTACACCCAATCTGATGGTTCGAGTCTACCGTCGATTCAAACGTATGATTAAAGCATTTTTCCAATCCGGCAACGTTTTTGAAGAACTCGGCTATGTCTATATTGGCCCGATCGATGGGAATGATTTAAAAACCGTCATCAAAACATTAAAACAAGCGCAGAAAATGAAAAAAAGCGTTGTTATCCACGCTGTCACCGAAAAAGGTAAAGGCTATGAAGTCGCCTCCACCGACAACGATGGTAAATTCCACGGGGTTGGGTCATTTGATAAAAATACAGGAGCACCGACCAAAATCAATCACCAAGGGATGAAATCTTTCTCTGAAGTCATATCGACCGCGATGATCGCGTATCAATCGATCCAAAAGACGTTTGTTGTGATGCCAGCGATGTTGGTCGGTACTAAGTTTGAAACGTTTTATCAACAATACCCAGACCGTTTGATCGATGTCGGGATTGCTGAAGAACATGCGGCGACCATGGCATCCGCGTTATCCCGTAATGGGGTATCGGTATTTTTACCGCTATACGCTACGTTTAGCCAACGCGCCTATGACCAAATCATGAATGACATCGCGAGAAGCGATACCAAAGTCATCTTTGGTATCGACCGTGCTGGGTTTGTTGGTGACGATGGGTCCACGCACCAAGGGTTATACGACGTTTCAATGTTCCATTCAATGCCCAATGTGGTCATTACCATGCCATATGATGCGAAAGAAGCCTTTGATTTATTACATTATGGGTTTAGTCAATCACACCCATTTGTCATCCGTTACCCGAGATTAGAAACCCCATTTGACTATAACCATTTGCCTGCCTTTGATACGATTACGCCAACTTGGACGATTTTAAGTGAAGGCGTATCTCAAGTATGGATTTCTTATGGACCAGGGTTAGATTTACTACTAAAAGCGAAAGATACTTTACAAGCGGATGCGAAAATTGTCAATGCCAGATTCATCCGTCCAATGGATATCGATACATTAAAAGCGATTCTTGATTTAGATGTGCCTGTGTTTGTGTATGAAGAAGCGTTCGCTTCAGGGACACTATATCATCATATTTTAGAATTCATGGCTTTACATAACTACCATCAAACCATCCGTCATATGTCGGTTAAAGACATCATCCATCATGGTTCTAGAGAACACAATCAAAGAGATGCGAAAGTGGACTTTGATTCGTTGATTGAGGCACTAAAAAACTTATGAGACTCGATCATTATATGGTAGAAACCTTTCAAAAAACACGTTCTCAAGCCCAAGACCTCATCCGTCAAGGTAAGGTGATGGTCGGCAGTCAAATCGTCACGAAAACAGGTTTTGATTTGAAACAAGACAAGGTAACCATTTTAGAAGACAACCTGTATGTTTCACGGGGTGGTTTAAAATTACTAGACGCCATCACTGCGTTTCAGATTGATTTTAAAGACTTGGTGGTATGTGACATTGGGTCTTCCACCGGTGGTTTCACGGATTGTGCCTTACAACACCACGCTAAAAAAGTGTATGCTTACGATGTGGGTTCAAACCAGATGCATGAATCGCTTCGATATCACCCCCAAGTTGAACTTCATGAACAAACCAATATTCTAGACGTAACTCTACCAAAAGACATCGACATGTATACCATCGATGTCTCATTCACCTCAGTAAAACCCATCTTAAAACATTTAGAACCTACGAAAGGTCGATACCTGGTTTTGGTCAAACCTCAATTTGAAGTTGGACCAGACTACATCAAAGATGGGATTGTTAAAGACCCAAAAAAGCAAATCGACGCTTTGAACGGTATTATCACTTATGCCAAGCAATTGAATTTTCAAATCCTTGCTCATAAAACTTCCGATTTACTCGGTAAAATGGGCAACCAAGAATTTTTACTCTTTCTATCAAAGTAAGGTGACGTTATGTTAAAGACACTCAAAATTGAAAATCTCGCCATCATCGAAGATTTAAGCGTTGAATTCAACCCTTCGATGACCGCCCTCACCGGTCAAACCGGTGCAGGTAAAAGTCTACTCATCGACTCCTTGAAGTTGTTGTTTGGCGCGAGAGCCGATGCTGACCTCATCCGTTATGGGGCAGAAAACGCCACGGTGATGGGTGTTTTTAGTGATATTCGTAAGCCACTTGAACAATACTTAAAGACCTTAGACATCGATAGCGAAACATTAACCATCAAACGTGAAATCAGCCGAAACAATAAGAATCAAATCAGCGTCAACCAAAAAAACATCACTTTGGGTGAATTGAAACGCATCGCTTTTTTCTTAGGCGATATCCACGAACAACACGATATATCTAAATTGTTGGATCCGAAACTACAGTTATCATTGATTGACCAAATGGACCCTGATGGGATTTCACCCTTATTCAATCAATACCTTTTAACCAAAGAAAACTATTTGGCACAACTTAAAAAATACGAACAAGCGAAAAAGGAACAACAATCGAAGACATTGGAACTAGAACGCTTAAAAGATGAACAAGACGAACTGAAAAAGTTCGGATTGAATGTGACAGAAACCTCTGAGCTGACCGAGAAAATCGAAAAACTATCCCACGAAGAAAAAATCGTCTCAAGGGTGTCTAGAGCCTATGAGATTTTAGATGAATTGTACCAAAAAGGCGATTTGTATGAAGCGGCCGATGCGTTATCTGAGATAAAAATGTATGATGGTTTATACGCCACCGGCGGTGAATCATTGAAAAATGTCTATTATGAACTGGAAGGTTTGAGGAGCGATTTAAAGAAGAGTTTGGACATATTTGAATATCGCTCTGAGTTTGAACTAGACACCTTACAAGAACGTTTATTCGCCATCACTCAACTCGAAAAGAAGTACCGTATGAGTGTAGCCGAGCTTGAGACTTATTTGAAAGACATCGAAGAAAAAATCCTCATGACAGAGGACTATGAAGGGTATTTAAAATCACTGAAATCCGATTTAGATCACAAGCATAAACTCACANTNGANGCNGGGTTAAAACTCCATCAATCTAGAGAAAAGCTTGCCAAAAAACTCACCACCGAAATCATCGATGAACTACAGTTGTTGGATTTGGAAAAAGTGCGTTTTGAGATTGTGTTTGAAAAACAAGAACAACCCCCAGTACTTTATGAAGATGGCTTAGACATCGTCACTTTTTACATTGGGTTAAACCAGGGTGAACCACTAAAACCGTTGTATAAAACGGCATCGGGTGGAGAACTTTCTCGTTTCATGTTGGCTTTAAAAATCATATTTGCCAAATTCCAATCCTTAGGTTTGGTCGTATTTGACGAAATCGATATGGGGATTTCTGGCAAAACCGCCTCCAAAGTCGCTACAAGAATCCACGCGCTCAGTGCCCATACGCAAGTTTTAACCATCACACACTTGGCACAAGTCGCCGCGAAAGCCGATTATCACTACCACATTTTAAAGAAGATTAAAGACAATCGTACAGTGACTCAAATCGATATTTTAAATACAGAAAAACGCATCGAAATCATCGCTGAGATGTTGTCAGGCGAACGCATGGATGCGTATGCCATACAACATGCGAAAGCCTTGTTAGAAAAATAAAAAAAGGCTTTCGCCTTTTCTTATTGTCTTTCGATCAACATAATGATTAATGCAATAAACGGTAAAATGATCATCCCTAAAACGAGCACGACTACAATCGTTTTACCCCACCAAGTCTTCAGAGGATTTCTTAGGGTTGGCACTTCGAATGTGTTTGTATTGGTTTCTGGTTTCTTCGTTTTTGGTTTATTTGATTTGTTTTCAGCCATAATTATCACCTCAACTTGATTTCATCATTATGATTATAATACATAAGCCCAAAAAAAGAAAGTGATTTCCATGAAAAGTAGCGTAAGAATCATTTTTCACATCGACTTGAACGCGTTTTTCGCATCCGTCGAAATGATTGAAAATCCATCGCTTAAGAACAAAGTTTTCGCTGTGGGTGGCGGCCTCAACTTCAACCGCGGCGGTATTTTAACCACGGCCTCATATAAAGCGCGTCAGTATGGCATCCGTAGTGGGATGACCATTGCGAACGCGCTTCATTTATATCCTAAACTCATCGTTGTTCCAAACCGACATGGTGTATACCACCAATACTCCATGAAGTTCATTGAATACTTGAAGACTTATACCCATTTGGTGTGGCAAGTCTCCATTGATGAAGCGTATGTGGATGTCACCGACATCGAAGGCATTCATCCCCTCGCTTTGGCGAAAAAGATGCAATCCGAACTCGTCTCAAAATTCCAACTGCCCTCATCAATTGGTATCGCCCCGACCCTTTTTCTCGCTAAAATGGGGTCTGATATGAAAAAACCAATGGGCATCACAGTCATTAGAAAACGCGATGTAAAACAAAAAATCTACCCACTACCCATCAAAGACATGTATGGTTTAGGTAAGAAAACCTACCCTAAACTCGAAAAAATTGGCATCCATACCATCGCGGATTTCGTAGACCCAGCCAATATGAAAAAAATACTCGAAATCATCAGTCAAAAAAGTTATGATGCCTATATACTGGACATCCATGGTTTATCTTCCAACAAAGTAGACCCATATAAATACGCATTACCAAAAAGCATCTCCAATGAAACCACGTTGTCGTTTGATACGGATATAGAAAGTGTCATTAAAGAAACACTCATCAGTCAATTGAAAGAAGCATACCCAAGGATGATTCATGACCGCCTACAAACCAAAACGGTGGGTATAAGATTAAGATACCACAATTTTGAAACCACGCAGAAAGTCAGAAGTATCGCTCAGTACACCGATGATTACCAACAAATCGAAGACATCATTGTCGAATTGTTTGAAAATTTCTACACAGGTAAACCGGTGCGTTTGGTGGGGGTTTCTTTAAATAACCTTAAAACCAAGGATGCGATAGAAAAGCCATTTGATCTGTTTGAGTATCAGGCTATAGAAGAGAAAAAATCACGCATCCTGGATGCGCTAAAAGCGGTTAATGAAAAAAAAGCGAAAGAACCCAAGGATTCTATCGATTGAAAATATAAAAAAAGTATATAATAGAACATAAAGAGGTGAATCTATGATTCGATTAGAAGGCGTATCTAAATATTATAATACCGATAATAACGTCGTCTTAGGGCTACGACGTGTCAACTTAGATTTTAAGCTAGGTGAGTTTGTCGCGATTACTGGGGAATCCGGCAGTGGTAAGTCTACTTTGCTAAATGTCATTTCAGGGTTAGACAAGTATGATGAAGGTGAACTTTATGTCAATGGTGAAGAAACCAGTTATTATACGGTAGAAGAATTTGAACAGTACCGTAAACAATACATTGGGTTCGTTTTCCAAAACTACAACATCATCGATTCATATACCGTCTATCAAAACGTCATGGCAGCGTTGATGATTCAAGGCTATGACCCAGAAAAACGAAAAGCACGTGCACTCGAACTCATCGACCGTGTGGGTTTGACGTCTCATAAAAACCATCGTGCATCCAAACTGTCGGGTGGTCAAAAACAACGCGCAGTCATTGCGAGAGCCCTCGCCAAAGACTGCCCAGTGATTGTAGCCGATGAACCTACGGGCAATTTAGACAGTGAAACAGGCAAAAAGGTGTTAGAGTTATTAAAAGAAGTATCGAAAGACAAATTGGTGCTGATTGTTACGCATAACTATGAACAAGTAGAACCTTACGCTACCCGTAAAATCCGCATGTTTGATGGTGAAGTGGTGGAAGATAAAACCGTCAAGGCTGTATCCCCATTTGAAGTGAAACCAACGTTATCATCGAAAAACTTAAGTCCAATCGATGTCTTAAAATTGGCATTTGTTTCCTTGTTTAGTATCCCTAAAAAGACATTCTTAATTTTCATCACCTTGATGTTTGCTTTCGCAGCCATCGCTTCGGTGTATAGTTTAAATGAATGGGTTCAAAACCTTGGGGGTATCAATAACTATAACCCCGTGTTTAGACAAAACTTTGAAGGTAGGGTCGTCGTGACTAAAGTGGATGGGACCCCATTCTCTCAAANTGAACTCAACGATCTGTTGGCNAAAAATCGTGTTGAAGGCATCATTCATAACGATGTCTTACTCGATATNGAATATCAAATTATATACAATTCATATTTTAATTACGGCTCTTTAAGACCGTATGTTGGGCAATCATTCCCATTAGAATCGGGAAGAATGCCTGAGGCTATGAACGAGATTGTCCTATATCCAACCTATTGGGGACAAACTTATACGATTGGTGATACAGTGACCGTATCTTATGCGAATAACAACAAAAATGAATTTACCGTGAACCCATCGACATCTTATACCATGACGGTTGTGGGTCTTTTAGAAGAATCTTTCTACAATTATGCAGGGGTTGTACACCCTTCATTCTTCAATCGAAACATCACCAATACCTACGCGACAAGCAACTTGATGGCTGCTTATGCCATTCATCCCAATCTATTGCTTGAGTTGAAACAATCCAGCAATTTAGAAAGTGTGTTGGGGTTCAATAAAAATATGGTCTTCATCGATGATACATTGCCAGATGGCCAAGCCAAAGCCACATCTATATTGTATGATGCCTTGGTAGAACGTTTTGGTACCCAAGCGAATGTCCAATCCCAAGTTTTCAAACTTGTAAAACCAGAAGTCAAATTTACCCCTGAAAAAAGTATGGATTTACAAATCATTGGAAAAATCAATGCTGACCCATGGATACAAGAAGTTTATGTGAATAGCACAACCTATCTAGACCTCTTTGGCGAAGGCCCATATCAAGTCTCTTTACTGACAGCAGATACATTTGATGCTCGGGCTGTGATGGGTAGTTTAAGCGAAAATTATCAATCGGTTCACCCATTCGAATATGTGGGTTATGATTATAATATGGGCTTAGGTGGGTTATTGACCTTTGTATATTTCTTGGTTGGTGGTTTCATCTACATCATTTTAAACTTAGTGATCAAATCCATCATCCAATCCAGACGTAAAGACTTTGTCATTTTCCGATCGATTGGGGCGTCTAAAACGGATTTAAGAAAACTCCTTTCATTTGAACAAGTCTTATTCAATGCCTTTGGATTCGTCTTGTCATTTATCCCACTCATTGTGATGAATATTTACATCCCTGAGTTCAAAGTGATGCGTTACATTCCAGTATGGATGTATGGGGTATTCTTCCTCATTTTCTTGGTGGTTTTACTCAGCATCAACAACAAATTCGCCAACAAATTGTTTGGTAAGAGTGTCATCACGACACTGAAGAGTGAGTAGGTGAACCCATGATAACCGCACAAAAATTAGACAAATTTTTCAATCGTGGGAAACGAAATGAAATCCACGTCATCAATCAAATATCGCTCGATTTACCAGACCATGGCTTGGTGGTCTTATTTGGTCCATCTGGGTCAGGTAAAACAACTTTACTCAACGTCTTGGGTGGATTAGACCGTGCTAAAGGCGAGATTCATTTTAATGACATCACCTTAAATGGCTATTCGATGACCAAATGGGACAAAATTCGTAATAGACACATCGGGTATATCTTTCAAAACTACATGTTGTTAGAAAATATCTCCATCTATGAAAATATCAAATTGACTCTAAACATGATTGGAATCACCGATAAAGATGAAATCAACAAACGTGTTGAGTATCTACTTGAAAAAGTCGGTCTTAAGAATTATAAGAAACGTAAAGCCGGCTTATTATCTGGGGGTCAACAACAACGGGTCGCAATCGCCAGAGCTTTAGCGAAAAACCCTGAAGTCATCATCGCCGATGAACCCACAGGTAATCTCGATTCGAAAAATACCGTGGATATCATGAATATCATCAAGACCATTTCAAAAGAAAAATTGGTCCTTTTGGTAACGCATGAACGAGAACTCGCTACATTTTATGCCGATCGAATCATTGAGTTGAAAGATGGACAAATCGTCAGTGATACAGAAAACAGTGGCGATGGCGGAAGTTTAGAACTCAAACACGACACAGATATATACCTCAAAGATATGGATATGACTGGGGTATCTAATGAAGCCTTAGATGTATCTTTTTATAGCGACAAAAAAACAGAAAAAATCAAATTACGTTTGGTCTTAAAAAATGGCACTTTATATTTGGATGTGGATCAAAAACATGCCCAAAAAGTCAATTTACTCTCCGACAAGAGTGAGGTTAAATTGATTGATGACCACTATAAAGATTTAGAAAAGAACGTCATGGATAACCTCGATTCCTACCAATTTGGATCCATCATCGATGAAACCAAAGTCGAGAAATCTCAACCGGTCATCACTTGGAAACATGCGTTTAAATTGGCATTAAATAAAATCATCAATTCAACGACCAAACGGAAATTCCTATTTGTGGGATTTATCTTGGCCGGGTTCTTGTTATTGATTGCGTTTGGGTTTGTATCTCGAATGATCATTTTGGATGACAAACTCTTTATGCCATTTGATAAAAACTATGTGGTTGCGACAAACATTCAAAACAGAACCGAACTCGATGCCATCATCCACGATGAAAATACAGTGTATGTGACCCAACGACCTTCTTATATGGTGATGTTTGAACTCCCTGTTTATTATCAAGAATCGTATGGGATAGATTCGTATGTTGCCATCGATTTTGTCTCAAACATTGAGAATAAAACCATTATTTATGGACGAAATGTACAAAATGATGGTGAAATCTTGCTAGACTATACGTTGTTTAAAGGGGATAATAATACACTAACTCAAATACTACGGGCTTATGGTGTAGCAACCCCTCAAGCATTGTTGGGTAAAACAACCTATGTGAATCAAAAAGCGTATACATTGGTCGGTTTTGTGGATCAAGGGTATAGTGCTGTATACATGCGTGAAATTGATTTTTATCGTAGTATATTACCTAATCCTGGAACAAAGACACTTGAAGTTTTACAAGATGAGTATTTTGATCAAGCAACTTACCCTATAGCTGAACTATTCGTACTTTCAAAGAATCCAACGGAAAGCGTTCAATTCATTGATGGCTTGGGAACAACAATTGATGCTTCACACCCCTATTTAGAGTATCGTGATAATTATCTAACCATGATGGCTTTGGTCTATAGTTTCTTATGGGTATTCTCACTTGTCATCGTCATCATTACTTTAATAGCATTATTCTTCGTACTTCGTGCCTCCTTAGCAGAACGAATCACTGAAATCGCTGTGTTTAGAGCCCTTGGTGTGCGAAGGATCGATATCATCAAAACATTCATCGTGGAAATATTTGTCATCACGACGGTGTCATTCATCGTCGGGTATATCTTTGGTATATATTATTTTACCAACGTCAACACCGCCTTATATGACAGTAACTTAATCATTTTCCCTGCCGTATTCATGGTGCTTGGGGGTCTATTCATCTATGGTGTAAGCCAATTGATTGGTTTGATTCCAGTATGGAGTTTGTTACGCAAAACGCCCGCTCAAATCATGAGCGCTTATGATATATAAAAAAAACCAAGGCAACCTTGGTTTAGGATAAAATATCTAAATAAGTTAAGGAAGAAACGTGTGTCCACGTTTCTTTTTTATTGTAGTCAAACTGCTTTAAGTATTGAATCACTTCATTGGTCACTTTGGTTGGGGTAGAAGCACCTGAGGTTACCGATACCGATTGAGCGGTTTTGAACCATGCTGGGTCAATGTCGGATACGCCTTCGACACGGTAACTTGGGATATTACGTTCATGGGTGGATACGAAGGCGAGTTTGTTAGAATTGGAAGATAACGCGTCCCCAACCACGATACAAAGATCAACCAAAGGTTGTTCAATCACCGCTTGTTGTCTGGTTGTGGTGGCGTCACAAATATCGTCATCAAACAATAAATCCGGGTATTTAATTTTCAAAACATTCAATACCACATCGATATCGTAGCGTGATAATGTCGTTTGATTCGTGACAAACAATGGTTTGTCTGGGTATTTTTGGGTAAAATTCAGCGCGTCCACCGCGTTGGTCAAAAACGAAATTTCTTCAGATATCCCCAAAATACCTTCAGGTTCTGGGTGGTTTTTATGTCCGATATAGACAATTTCATAACCCAAGTTTAAGTGCTTTTTAACCGCGTCATGAACTTTGCTGACGTCTTTACAAGTGGCGTTAACGATGGTTAATCCCTTGGCTTTGGCTTTTTCAATGACTTGATCGGATACCCCATGGGCGGTCATGATGACTGTCCCTGAGGTAATATCATCCAATAACGCCAGCCTGGTTTTATTTGGATTATCCAATGAAATGACACCGAAATGTCTAAACGCCTCGGTTATTTTTTTGTTATGTACAATTAAACCCAAAATGTGGATGGGTCTTGGATATTGATCATCTTCAATGGTCTTTTTGACCATATGGAGTGCTTTAGCTACCCCGTGACAGTAGCCTCTTGGACGTAAATCTATGACATTCATGGTATCACCTGTGATTATTATAACAAACAACCGGTTTAAATTCTAACATTAGGTATAAACGACAAAATAGAGTATAATATAAACGGTGATTTTTATGTTTAAAACAAGTATACAAGAAAAAATAAATGCATTGGGTTACAAGACGTTCACACCGATTCAAGAAGCGGTTTTTAAGTCTTACCCTAAAGAGAAGCACATCATTGGATTGGCACCGACAGGCACTGGGAAAACCCATGCGTACTTATTGCCAATCATCAATGATTTGGATTTGGCTTATGAAGCTGTACAAGCAGTCATTTGTGTGCCTACCAACGAGTTGGTTGCACAAGTTGAAACGATGTTAAAAAGCGTCAATATTGGTTTTACTGTGAAAGCATTGACGACCTCTAAAGACCGTTTAAGAGAATTGGATGCTGTATCCAAAAAACAACCTCAAATCGTCATTTCTACCCCAGGCAGATTGGAAGATTACGCGATTCAAGAAGGTAAATTGAAAATCCATACAGCCAAAGTTTTCGTTTTAGATGAAGCGGACATGATGCTCGACATGGATTTCATGACCACATTAGACCGTGTCTTTTACGCTGTAAGGGATGCGAAAATGATGTTATTCTCAGCGACTTTACCTGAAGGTTTAACCAAATGGATTGACACTTATTTTGGTAAAGCATTCATGATCGATTTGAAAGACCCCTCCGTTTTAAAAATAACCCATGGTTTGGTCTATACCCGATTTGAGACAAGAGACCACGATTTTAAACGATTGGTCAAAGCCATCAACCCATACTTATGCATGGTGTTTGTCTCTAAAAAAGAACAGGTTGACCATGTCTATCAACAACTTTTAGATGTGGGTATCAAAGCGATTCGAATCTCTGGGGATACCCCATCGAGAGAAAGAAAAACCATTTTAGATGACATCAAACAATTAAAGTATACCTACATTGTGTCATCTGATTTGGGGTCACGTGGTTTAGACATCATCGGTGTTTCTCACGTCATTCACTATGAATTACCATACCACTTAGAATATTACATCCACCGTTCAGGTCGAACTGGTAGAGCCAATCAAACGGGTATTTCATATGCACTAGTAACCAATGAAAATTCTCGAAAAATTGAAAATTTGGTCAAAAAAGGCATCACATTCCAACGTTATCAATTCGATGGTGATTCATTGGTACCAATCATTAAAAAGCCTAAGAGCAGCCTCTCTGAAGAAGAATTAGCAGCGATCCGTAAAGTCAAAAAACCAACCAAAGTATCCCCCAACTATAAGAAGAAAAATAAGAAATTGGTGAAAAAAGCACGTAACGCCGTGCGATTTGGAGGTAAATAATGTTAAAAATCGGTTCACATGTCGGACTATCCGGCAATGATATGTATGAAGGTTCTGTGTTGGAAGCCATCAGTTATGGTGCAAATGCATTCATGGTCTACACAGGTGCCCCACAAAACACCATTCGCAAATCCATCAAGGATTTGAATATTGCTGGCGCAGAAAAACAAATGCTCGCCCATGGGTTGTCGTTTGATAATGTCGTGGTTCACGCGCCTTATATCATCAATCTAGCCAACCCTGACCCTGAAAAACGCGCCTTCGCTGTGGAATTTTTAACCAAAGAAGTAGAACGCACCTACGCGATGCACGTGAGACAAATCGTTTTACACCCTGGGTCTGCTGTTGGAAAAGATAGGGATGAAGCCTTAAAATGGATTGCGGAGGGCGTCAACCAAGTCATTCAAAATACGGCAGATAAACCTGTCAAAATCGCTTTAGAAACCATGGCTGGTAAAGGCAATGAAATGGGTAAAACATTTGAAGAAATCCGCGATATGATTGCTTTGATTAAAGATAAGAGCCGCATTTCTGTTTGTTTTGACACGTGTCACACCTCTGATGCAGGTTATGATATTCAAAATGATTTTGAAGGGGTCATCCAACACTTTGATCGCGTGGTTGGTAAATCCTACATATCGGTTTTCCACGTCAACGATTCTAAAAATCCAAAAGGGGCAGCGAAAGACAGACACGCCAACTTAGGATTTGGTGAAATCGGCTTTGATGCTTTGTTAAAAGTGATTTATCATCCCGATTTTGAGCATGTGCCTAAAATATTAGAAACCCCATACATCGACGATAAAGCCCCTTATAAACATGAGATTCAAATGATCAAAAACCAAACCTTTAATCCGAATTTAGAGTCAGATGTGAAAAATAGTTGAAAGATTTTTCGATAGTTCGTTATAATATTTATAAAACACAAAGGAGAAGTACATTATGAGAGATTTCATCATTGTTACCGATTCAGCCTGTGATTTGTCTGACGATTTAGCAAAATCACTGGATTTAGAAGTATTACCTCTTAAATTTGTCATCGACGGGGTAGAATACCCAGATTATCTAGACCACCGTTCGATGGCTCCGAAAGATTTTTATGACCGTGTTCGTAAAGGCATGATGCCATCAACCGCACAAGTCAATGTGCAAGAATACGTCGATGTTTGTGAAAAATTGATCAAAGCCCAAAAGGATATTTTAATTCTAACCTTCTCAAGTGCGCTCTCTGGGACATACAACAGTGCGCGTTTGGCGGTTGAACAATTAAGGGAATCTTACCCAACATTTAAAATCCATTTGGTTGATACCTTAGCTGCCTCTTTGGGTCAAGGGTTAATCGTATCTAAGGCGGGTAAAATGCGTAAACAAGGGTATTCGATTGAACAAGTCAGAGATGAAGTTGAAAAAACCAAACTTAACTTGGCACATTGGTTTACCGTTTCAGATATCAACCACCTCAAACGTGGGGGCAGAATCAGTTCAACCGCTGCTGTGGTTGCGAATCTACTCAACATCAATCCAATTTTACACGTATCGGATGAAGGTAAACTCATTGCGAGAACCAAGGTCATTGGCCGCAAAAAAGCCTTACATGCGTTATTCAATAAGATGAAGGAAACCTACAATCCTTTGTTACATAAAACGGTATTCATTTCTCACGGGGATGACATCGATGCTGCCAACATGCTCAAAGACATGATTCTTTCAGAACTGGATTGTGAAGTTGAACTCATCAACTACATTGGACCAGTCATTGGTGCCCATTCGGGTCCAAATACCATCGCGCTATTCTTTTATGCCACTTCAAGATAAACACCTGCGGGTGTTTTCTTTTCTTTGAATAATATTTCGAATTCGAAGCATTATAGTTGAATTCGTCTGGTGTAACCCCTATAATGAAAGCATGGAGGGGATTTTTATGAAACCACTATTGGGATTACATCATGTCACTGCGATGACGAGCAGTGCAGAACGCATCTATGAATTTTTTACTTATGTTTTAGGACTTCGCTTGGTCAAGAAAACAGTCAATCAAGACGACATTCAAACGTATCACCTATTTTTCGCGGATGACCGCGGCAGTGCGGGGACAGATATGACGTTCTTCGATTTTAAAGGTCAACCGAAAGCCATCAAAGGGGCTAATGAAATATCCAAAACTGGATTTAGGGTACCCAATGATCTGGCTATTGCCTATTATGAAAGAAGATTTAAGCACTACAAAGTCAAATCATCCCCGGTTCAAACTTTGTTTGGTAAAAAGATATTGCCATTTGAGGATTTCGATGGTCAAGAATATGTCCTTTTTTCAGATGAAAACAATACCGGGGTCAAAGCAGGCATCCCGTGGCAACAAGGCCCAGTACCGAATGAGTTTGCCATCTATGGGTTAGGTCCGATTTTCTTTAGAGTCAATCATGCAACATTAATGGATCAAGTATTAACTGAAAAACTCACATTCAAAAAAACAGCCACAGAAGGCAATTATACACTGTATGAAACAGGCCTTGGTGGCAATGGCGGTAGTGTGATTGTCGAATACACTAAAGATTTACCACCAGCACGTCAAGGGTTTGGTGGGGTTCACCATGTCGCTTTTGGTGTGCATGATACCACCGATATTCAATCTTGGATTACCCATTTGAATCAAAAACAAATCATGCATTCCGGGTTGGTGGACCGTTTCTACTTCAGGTCTTTGTACAGTCGTATGTATCCAGGCATACTCTTTGAGTTTGCGACTGAAGGTCCAGGGTTCATCGATGATGAAGAACCGTATGAAACATTGGGTGAATTATTGGCGCTACCCCCTAAGTATCGTCATTTAAGAAAAGAAATCAGTGGTATGGTTAGACATATCGATACGACAAGGTCAGATATAACATTTAAAAAGGAGTATGAATTTTAATATGATTCATATGTATAAAAAAGGCAATGACCATACGTTGATACTCTTGCATGGTACCGGTGGCAATGAACAGGATATGATACCACTGGCAGACATGGTATCGAGGGAATCGAGTATCTTATCGATTCGCGGTAACGTCTTAGAACATGGCATGCCAAGATTCTTTAAACGTATCGCGATGGGTGTGTTTGACATGGAAAGTCTCAAACAAGAAACCGAGCATCTATATTCGTTTATCCAAAAAGCGTCTCTTGATTATCAATTTGATTTAAAGAAAGCCACCATCATTGGTTATTCCAATGGAGCGAATATTGCGATATCGATGTTGTTTACCTATGATAATCCTGTGGGACAAGCCATTTTACTTAGACCCATGGTTCCAACCGAAAATATCTTAAGCAAACAACTCAATGAAACATCGGTGATTATATTAACCGGTAAATATGATACCATCGTGCCCCCTGAACATGGGGAAATTCTTAAAAAACACTTTGATCATCTACAAGCAAATACACTTTGGGTTGAACTGAATGCGACCCATCGCTTAACCGAAGAAGACATCAAAATCATCAAAGAAAAGATAAAAAAATGAGTTCATGTTGAACTCATTTTTTCTCATTTAGCGAATGGTGGAACCCGATTTTACAAATAAGTTATCAAACTTGGCATGACGATAAATACGGCAGTTTCTCGCAATCTTCGCGTTGTCAGGTACATATCCATGTTTCTCAATGACATTGATCCCAGAGGACAACACAGATGGTCTTTCTTCATTTGGTGTGTAGTCATCCGAATAACCCACAATGGCATTTCTACCAATGTATACTTTCTTGTCTAAAATGGCACGTTCAACAATCGCATTTTCAGAAATAATCGTATTGTTTAAAATGACTGAATCTCGCACAATGGCGCCTTTTTCAACTCTTACACCAGGACTCAAAACACTGTTGATAACTGTACCATCAATGACAGAACCGTTGGAAATTAACGAGTTGACGATGTGGGCATTTGAACCTACCCTCACTGGTGGCATCTCTTCTGAACGGGTATAAATCTTCCATGTATCCGAGTATAAATCCAATCTTGGTTCAGCCATGTTTAAGAGTTCAATGTTGGTTTGTAAATAGGAATCATACGTACCCACGTCTCTCCAATAGCCATTGAATTCAAAGGCATATACCTTACTATCGGCTTCTTTGATGAGGGTAGGTAGAATGTGTTTACCAAAGTCCAGATTAGGGTCTTTGATGGTATCGAGTGCACGATATAACATGTCTGCTGAGAATACATATATTCCCATCGATGCTTGGTCGGACTTCGGTTGTTTTGGTTTTTCTTCAAAACCGACAATGCGCATGTCTTCGTTGGTTTCCATGATCCCGAAACGATGGGCTTCATTTAGTGGTACTTTTTGAGTAGCGATGGTTACCGTCGCACCTTTTTCAATATGGAAATTGATCATCTTTCGGTAATTCATTTTATAGATGTGGTCCCCAGATAAAATTAAGATAAACTTGGGTTCTCTACGTCTCACAAACTCAATGTTTTTTAGCACAGAATCTGCGGTACCCATATACCATTCATTGTGTGGTTGTAAGAGGGTGACTTGAGAGTCTCTACGGTCGAGGTCCCAAGGTTTGCCAGTACCAATGTGTTCATTGAGGGAAAGCGGTAAATACTGTGTTAAAATCCCGATATCATAAATACCTGAATTCGCACAGTTGGATAATGAAAAGTCAATGATTCTAAATTTACCTGCAAATGGAACCGCAGGTTTACTACGTTTTTCTGCCAGCAAGTCAAGTCTTGACCCTTTACCACCAGCTAAGATGAGTGCTAATGTTTCCATGATTGATTCCCCCTATTTATTTAAAATGTGTTCATAAAGACTTAAATATTCTAAACCCATGTGTTCTAATGAATGGTCCAATTTCATTGCGGATTGAACCAAAAGTCGCCAGTCCGATGGGTTGTTGGTATAAAGTAAAATCGCATCTAACAACACTTGTTTAAGTTCGTGTGCGTTGTAGTTGGCGAAACTGAATCCGTGGCCTTCCTTGGTATATTTGTTGTAAGGCATGACGGTATCTTTTAAGCCACCAGTTTCGCGGACCAATGGTAGGCAGCCATAACGCATCGCAATCAATTGTCCTAAACCACAAGGTTCGAATTGACTTGGCATCAATAATAAGTCTGCTGCGGCGTAGAGCTGATGTGCTAAGGCATTGTTAAAACCAATAAAGGTATACACACGGTTTCGATACTTATTTTGAAGGTAGCGTAAGAAGTTTTCGTAATGCAAATCACCACTACCGATGAAGACGAACTTCGCTGTGCTTTCAGCGATGGCTTCTTCTAAAGTAGTCATCATCAAATCGATCCCCTTTTGTTTCGCCAGTCTACCGATATAGGCGACCAAAGCGGTATCGGTTGATAACTCTAGATTGAGTTTTTTAAGCAACGCAAATTTGTTTTGTTTCTTGGCTTGAACAAAGTGCTTTTCATTGAATGTTTTTTCTAAATAGGTATCTGTTTCTGGATTATAGATGTCATAATCTATGCCATTTAAAATACCAGAGAAGTTATTCAATCTGGATTTCAATGCGCCATCCAAGGTAAAACCATAATACTCAGTTTGAACCTCTTGCATATAGGTTGGTGAGACGGTATTGATGTGNTTGGCACGCATGATGGCGGCTTTTAAGAAGTTTAAACGGTCAAAGTGGATATATGCGTAATTGAATGGTCGNCCAATCAAGCGATAAGCATCTTTTGGGAAAGACCCTTGGTATTCTAGATTGTGAATGGTTAACAGGGTTTTCACCGATTTAAATAATGGTTTTTGTCGATATATTTCATCGAGTAAATATGGGATCAATCCAGTTTGCCAGTCATTGATGTGTAGCAGATCAAATGGGTTATGGATCAATTCAATATATTCTAAAATGGCAAAATCATAAAATAAAAAGCGTTTATCATCATCGTAGTAACCATAATAATTCGCGCGTTTAAAAAATAATTCATTTTCAACGAAAATATAGGTTACACCATCGTGAATGGTTTCGTAGTATTTCGCCTTGAAGGATTCATCGGCAATTTTGACTTCTCTTTCACCGATGTATTTGAATGTATTTAGTTTTGAATATATCGAATCATACAGGGGTGTGATCACCGCTGTGAACTTGCCCAATCGATTCATGATTTTTGGTAGAGCAGAAGCCATATCGGCTAAACCACCCGATTTTGAAAAGGGGTAAGCCTCACTAGAACAAAATAAAATGCGCATACGGTCACCTCATTAACATTATAACCTAATGAAACGGGTTACACAATAACACCCACAGTGATTTTACGTTTGTGTCATAAAAATACCATATTCATAAATGAATTGATAAAAGAAAACCCCCGTGTTATAATGTTACTAGTCATTTAAAGGAGATTCAATTTATGTCTAAAAAACCGTATGCAAGACCACAGTATAAAGTAAAACCAGCGGTGATTATCATCGTTGCAATTGTTGTTTTCTTATTTTCAGCTTTAATTGTCATTGTTCAACCTTCTGACCAAGACAAAATTTATAAAGCATACCACAATGCTGGATCACCAAACTTAACAGCAAACCACGTTATTCAATCGATCACAGTTTCAAAATTAGGAAAATTAATTGACTCAGGTGCACCAGTGGTCGTATTCTTTGGAGAAGTATCCTGTTCTGCATGTATCAGTGAAATTGGTTGGTATGACCTTGAATTTAAAGGCGCAGGGTTGGTATCTGAACTCAGTGTCATCTATTACGTAAAGCGTTCATCGATGAGTGCTTCTGATGTTGAAAAATTCCAAACCAAATATGCCATGACGTTGACCGCTACCCCGGAACTTTACTATTTAAACGAGGGTGAAATCGTACATAGAAGATCTGATTTCAATAGCGACACACAACCGATGGCCGGTCAAATCAAGAGTTTCTTCACAGCCATTAAAAACGATTTAGCAGATTAAAGCACATCACACGTGCTTTTTTTCTACTTAAGGAAAGATTGGTATAGTTATGATTCAACAAATCAAACAAAATTTAAAAGAAAAAGTCACACGACACTTTAACATAGACAGTCTCAATGTTGTCGTTGAAGAACCAAAAAGAGGGAATGCAGATTTAGCTATCCCACTTTTTGCGTTAGTGAAACAATTGGGTAAACCCATGCCATGGGTTTTAGAAGAAGTGAAAACGGCCATTGGTGCTTATGATATGGTCAGTGATATTCAATTCTTGAATGGGTTTTTAAATATTTCCATCAACCGCGCCGTTTTTGCAAAATCGGTCATCGAACAAGTACTGAATGAACAATCCAATTTTGGGAACCAATCGATGGGTAAAACGGTATGTATTGACTATTCTGCACCCAATATTGCGAAAAGTTTCTCCATTGGCCATTTACGTTCAACCATGATTGGGAATGCCCTCAAAAACATCTATCAAAAACTCGGTTATCGCGTGGTTGGCATCAACCATTTAGGTGACTGGGGTACCCAATTCGGTAAAATGATTGTTGCCTATAACAAATGGGGTAACCGTGCCGAAATTGAAAAAAATCCAATCGTAGAACTTCAAAAATTATATGTTAAATTCCATGATGAAGTCGCCAATGACCCAACCTTAGAAGACCAAGCCAGAGCGGTTTTCAAATCACTTGAAGACGGTGATGCAAATACACTCGAACTTTGGCGTTATTTTAGAGACGAATCATTAAAAGAATTCATGTCGATGTATGAATTACTTGGCGTCAGCTTTGACTCTTATGATGGCGAATCATTTTACAACGATAAAATGGCAGCTGTCGCAGATGAATTGGAACAAAAAGGCTTACTCGTTGAAGACGATGGTGCGATGATCGTTAGAATCGACCCATTACCACCAGCCCTCATCAAGCGTAGAGATGGCGCAACCCTCTATATCACACGCGATTTAGCAGCACTGCTTTACCGTTTTAAGACCTATCATTTCGATAAAGTATTGTATGTTGTCGGCAATGAACAAAAGCTTCACTTTGACCAACTCAAATCGGTATCCAAACTTATGGGTTATGATTTAGACATCCACCATGTCAATTTCGGATTGGTCATGCAAGATGGGAAAAAGATGTCTACCCGTGGGGGTAGAGTCGTGAAGTTATACGATGTCATCAAAGAAGCAATCGCGAGTGCATCTCAAGCCATTTTTGATAAGAATCCAAACTTGAATAACCAAGAAGCCGTGGCGAAAGCGGTTGGGATTGGTGCGGTCATCTTCAATGACTTGAAAAATGATCGAAATCTTGATATTGAGTTCAATTTAGAGTCCATGTTGGCCTTTGAAGGTCAAACAGGCCCTTATTTACAATACAGCAGTGTCCGTATCGCATCCATTTTAAAAAACCAAACTTTGACTGAGGATTATCCTTTTGAATCTTACACTGAAGACTTGCCATTTGAACTCATCAAACAGCTCTCAGCGTTTGAAGATGCCCTTGAAAAAGCAGCAGAGCTCAATGGTCCTCATGTCATCAGCCGTTATTTATTACAACTTGCTCAAACATTCAACCAGTTTTATGGTCAATATAAGATCATTACGGAGGACGAAGCACTCAAACAAGCGAACCTTCACCTCATTCAAGCCGTTCGTATCGTCTTGAACGAAGGCATGAGATTGCTCGGGATGATTGCACTCGATGAAATGTAATGGAACAAGGAAAAAAGACAAGCATTGCTAAAAACCTATTATTTGTGTTCATTATGCTTGCGGTAGTCCTTACAGTTGTATTCAGTTTAAATGATATTAGCCTAATTTTAGAAGCCGTCAAGCAAGCCAACCCATGGTTGATTGCCTTGGCAGCGTTGGTGTTCTTACTTTATATGTTAACCACCAATTTAGCACTTCATTTTGTGACCACAGGGTTGGGTGTCAAACTACCATTTTTAGACACCATGGCCATTGGTTCAGCTGAATACTTCTTTAATGCGATTACGCCTTTTTCCTCTGGTGGACAACCATTTCAAGCCTATTTTTATATGAGAAAGGGCGTCAGTGGTGACAATGCCATGTCGATTTTGATGTCCAATTTTATTGTTTATCAAGTCATCATGACCGTATTATCCACAATTGGACTGGTCATGTTCTATGGCCAAATTCGAAGTGTGTTGAACCACTACATGATTTTGATCCTCATCGGTTATGTCGCTAATATGTCGGTCTTAGGCATTTTAATTTCGATATCAACCATACCAGGCATATCCAAAATATTTGAATGGATTTTTAGAACAATAGGTAAAATCAAGTTTCTTAAAAAAACCATGATGAAGCTTGAACACCGTACATTTGATTTTGTGAAAGAGTTCCAAATCGGGATTGGTTTATTGTTTAAACGTAAACGTGTTTTGATTGGGGCTTCACTTTTAAGGATTTTAGGGTTATCATTATTACACGCAGTACCGTTCGTTGTATTCCTAGCTTTAGGTGTAAACCTCGATATGGGTGATTTAATTTTCGTCATATCGATGAGTTTATTCTCGACCACTTTCATGATGTGGGTACCCACCCCAGGCGCATCAGGGGGCACAGAATGGGCCTTTACGGTTATATTCACAGTGCTTGTGTCAGGGTCGACCGCCGTTTTAGTTACCTCCATGTTGATCTGGCGATTTGTTACTTATTATCTAGGGATGTTTATCGGATTTATCGCGTATATGATTTTACGCAAAAGGGGAATTTAATCATGAGGATTGGGATATTTACCGATGCTTATTTACCACTCATCAGTGGTGTCACAACGTCTATTTACATGTTGGCTGAAGGTCTTCGAAAAGAAGGTCATGAAGTCTACATCATTACCACATCTGGTAAGAATGTGGTCGAAGAACCATATGTTATCCGCTTGAAAGGCATGCCAGTGCCGAAAAAAGGCTTAAAGACGTTTAGAATTGTGCCATTTACCAAAACACACATCAAGAAGATTGAAGCCTTAAAACTCGATGTCATGCATGTCCATACGGAGTTTTCGATTGGTTCGGTTGCTGTTCACATGAGAGATAAATATGGCATACCGATGGTATTTACCGTACACACGATGTATGAAGAATATTTACATTATGTATCCAAGTTTTTAGCACGCTTCTTAAGAAAACCACTCATGCATTATTTGAAGAAGTTGATGAAACGCTTCATTTTAAGAGCAGATGTTACCATCACGCCAACACAAAAGGTGAAGGATTTGATGCAAAGTTATGACATCAACGGTCATTATGAAATCATTCCAACCGGCATTAAACTGGATAAGTTCGTGGGTTCAAATTATACCAAAGAACAAGTACAAAACTTAAAAGCATCGCTAGGCATTCAACCGGATGAATTTGTATATTTATTCTTAGGCAGAATATCCAAAGAAAAATCCATTCCTGTATTGATCAATGCATTCGCTGAAATCCATAAGGAAGTCAAAGCGAAGTTCCTAATCATTGGTGACGGTCCTGCAATGAACGAATTGAAAGCCTTGGTCGAAGAACTTGGCATTCAAGACAAGGTTGTATTCACAGGATTCATCAATTGGAATGATGTTGGACTATATTATCAAATTGGGGATGCGTTCTTAAATGCATCCGTGACAGAAACCCAAGGTTTAACTTATATTGAAGCACTTGCTGCAAGCTTACCTGTCATCGTCAAATATGACACCTGCTTATTAGAAGTTGTGAAAGAATTTGACAATGGTTTGTTCTTTAGACAAAACAATGAACTACCATTCTTAATGAAACGTATTTACGCAGACCCAGAGTTGAGAAATAAACTTACAAAAAATGCGTATAAATCTATTGAAAAATATTCTCAAGAATGTTATTCTAGTAGTGCACTCAAAGCTTATCAAAAAGCAATTGAGATTAAAAAAGCTGAATAAGCTTTTTATAATGCCCGAGTGGTGAAATTGGTAGACGCGCTGGACTCAAAATCCAGTGGGGTGACTCATGCCGGTTCGAGTCCGGCCTCGGGCACCAACTTGTATATAACGGCTCTGTTGAGCCGTTTTTATTTTTTTTAAAATGCATATTACACAGAAATTACACAAAAACATATTGAGTTAGAATTTTCAACAAAAAAATTCAATGATTCAAATCAAAAATAGATGTATAATATACATAAAGCAAAGAGGTAAAAAAAATGAAAGATGGCAAAACTTTTTTTTCAATAGATGCTAGAACAGTTTTTCAATTAGGAAAAGAAGCAATTGAAAGTGAATTATTAGCAATTTCAGAATTAGTTAAAAACTCATATGATGCAGATGCAACCGTTTGTAAGGTAATATTTGGGAAAAAAGTTGAATCAGACGATGATATCGTTTCTTTTAATCAAATAATAATTGAAGACAATGGTTTAGGAATGTCATTTAATGACATGCAAAAAAATTGGTTAAGAATTGGTACAGATAATAAAATTAAAGATCCGAAATCAAAAAAATTTCAGCGTAGAAAAATTGGTGAAAAAGGAATTGGCCGTTTAGCTCTTAATCGTTTAGGTAACAAAGTTGATATATATACAAAAAAAGAAAATGAATCAATAGTTCACTTTAGTGTTAATTTTGAAAATTTTAAGGGCGGTCTAGATTTAGTAAATGTACCAGTTCTATTAGAAAAAGTAAATGAGTCTAGGTACTTCAAGGATAATACCTCGGGGACAGTTATCATTATTGACAACTTATGTGATTTATGGACATTGAAATCAATCGATGAACTAAAAGAAAAATCAATGATGTTACAAAATCCACTTAACAAATATACACTTGACGAAAACAATAATATTGTACTAGATAAAAATACAAAAATATCTAACGGGTTCATAATTAATTTTGAGATTGAGGAACATGGAACATCTGACATAGAGTTAGAAATAAAAGAGTATTTAGAAAACTCTCTTTTTAGAGCATCCATTATCATAGACACTACTAAAAATCAATGGAAATATACACATTCATTTCATACTTATGACAGTATGACTAGATTAAACGATGATATGATAGTCAGAGACTATGAGAAAATTATTATAGATGTCGATGACAAACAAGTAGTTCTTGAACCAGACGATCTTAAACTCGGAGAAATAAAGATTAGTTTATTTGGGTACGATTTCTCGTCAGAAGTCCGTTCAATGTTTACTCATGCGATGGGATTAACATTTCTTAAGAATGTAATAAGTAATATAGGTGGAGTTAAAGTTTATAGAGATAACCAACGTGTCTATAACTATGGAGAACCAGGGTCTGATTGGTTAGAACTGAGTAGTAAAAGAGTTAATAGACCAGGAAAGTTTTTATCTAATAATGTTTTATTTGGATCTGTCGAACTAGATCGTGAGTCCTCATTAAATTTAAAAGAAAAGACAAATAGAGAAGGCTTCATTGATGACAAATACTCCCAAAGATTTGTTGTTTTGGTAAGAACCGCAATTTACAGGTTCTTTAATGATGTCGAACAGTATAAAAGTAGGATTAAGACTCAATACTCGAAAGTAATGAAAAGAGTAAGAGAAGATGAAATATATGATAGAATAGTAACCTCAATTGATTTAGCTCAAATTGATAATGCAATAAAAATCGAACTAAAAGAAGGTATATATTTATATAGAGAACAAATGGAATACATAAAAAATGTACTTTTTAATGTATCAATAAATACATTAGATTATCTTAATATTTTTCACGATTTAGAAAATAAAGTAGATAAAATTCGAAATATGGTAAGCAAACAAATCAAAGATGATAGTATTAATGATTCGTTTGATGAACTTGAACTCTTCATTAAGTCACATAATGATTTAATAAGGGATAAAGACTTTAAAAAATATATTGTAAATACCATGCTTGATAGTATATTATTTGAAGAAAAATTCTATCTTCTCAGAAACAAAGTAATACTAATTAAAGATTTTAAAGGTACTGAATCAGTGGACTTTGAGTTTCATAGACCGTCAATTAAACGTATAATAAATAATATAATTACAAATAGCACATATTGGATAAGTACAAATGAAAGAAAACTCATAAAGATTAAAACAATTAAAACTGAAGACGGAATTGAAATTATTATTGATGATAATGGTCCAGGGTTCAACGGCGATATTGATTTTCTTCGACAACCATTTGTAACACGAAAACTAGGGAATAAGGGAATAGGTCTAGGTTTGTTCATTATCGATGAATTAATGAGAAAATCGAATGGTGAAGTAGAATACAGTAATAACTCTGAATTAGAAAAAAATGGTGCTAGAGTTAGACTAATTTTTTTGAATAGAAAGGGCAAAATTTAAATTATGACTAATTATTTTAAATCTGTGCTTGTAATAGATAATAAGCAATCAGAGGTATTACCTTTGATTGATGATTTGAATAAAAGAGCTATTTCTACATGTTTTTTACAATCAGTTTTATCCAGTGATATTACAATTGATCCATATACAACCATGGTAACCCTAGACTTATGGTTAGAAAATGGTGTTAGTAATTATGATTCAGCAATTAGTACAATTATGTCTTTGGGTGAAAAATTACAAGGACCGTATTTCATTATCGTTTGGAGCAGAAATAATTTTGATGAGTTCCTAGAGGAATATAAACAGGTGGCAATTGAGTTTAAAAATCAGTTTAATTTCCCAATATTTATAGATAAGATTGATAAAGATAAGTTTACCAAAGGTGTTAATAATCCGGATTTATTAAACCATATTGACAATATCATTAGTAATAAACTACAAAATACTTATATTAAAAATCTATTTGAATTTATTAATGTAAATAGTGATTATATCGAGAAAGTTTGGACGTTTTTACGAGAAAACGATGATAATTATGATACTATCGAGTCGCGATTTGATAAACTTAACCATTCCATAGGTCAATTATTAACAACATCAGATTATATATACAATTTACCCCCATCAGGGAAAGGTCTACTAAAATTTAAGACTTCGTTATCTGAAATACTTTTTGACGTGAAGCCAATTTATTATGCCCCAATAAGTGAAATCACAAGAGATATCAAATTACGCACCAATAGATTGATAGCAATACATTCAGTAAATAAACAATTTGATGTGGGTTTTAGACCGGGTTATATTTTTTATGATTCTAATAATTTACTGAAAGAAAATATATCATTTGATTCGAAAAAATATTTTAACGATTCCGTAGATAACAATATTTTCACTAAAGATAAAGCATATTCATTTAAACAAAAAACTGGTTTTTTGGTAATTACACCTGATTGCGATTATGTTCCATCAAACGGTAAAAACAGACAAATAATATTATTGAAAATCATTATAGTATCTAATAGTTGGAATGATGAGTCTATTGAAATTAGTTTTATAAAGAAAAAAAAGCCCAACATAGAAATTATAGAGATTTCCAAAGAAGAACAGATTATCTTTAATCCGAAAGATTTATACACAATTCCTTCAAATACACCAAGTACGATTGATGATTTTCATTCATATTATTTAGATAAAGAAATAGTCGATTATATACGTCAAATAGTAGCTAAGGATATATCGAGAATTGGTACAAGCGTATTTTTGAATGTAAGGTAAGGAGAAAAAAATGTCGAAAGTTATATTACAACCAGCATCTAGTGAATCATCACAAGTTCATTTTAATAATACAATTAGTCAATCGATTTCATTACAATCAATCAGTAGTCATTTATCTTCAACTGATATAAATCAATTAACAATACTATATCCCAACAATGATATAAAAATTTGGGGGGTAGCTCCAGGAGTTAATAATGTTAATTTTAATAAATGGAATAAAGTTCAGAAAGGGGATATAGTTTTATTTTTTAAAAAGGGAGGCGTGTTTGCAAAGGGTATTGTTACATGTAAAATTCGAAATTATAATTTAGCAAACCAGTTATGGGGAAATATTAATAGTATTACGTGGGAATGTATCTTTTTCGTAGATGAAGTTGAACTTTTGAACATAGGGTATAGTGATTTTAATCAACTTATTGGATATAACCCTAATTATGTAGTTCAGGGCTTTAATATTTTGAACGATGAACTTTCTGATTTAGTGATCAATACATATGATTTTTCAAGTAGTATTAATATAAATCCATATTCTGTACAATCTTTAATTTCAACGGCTAACCAAATTACAACAACAGATTTAGAGTCCAAAAGCTATAGACGGTTAGAACAAGGAGTACTAAGACAAATTTTGTTTGGCAATCATTCAACGGTTAAGTGCGGAATTTGTGGGAAAGAATACCCTACAACTTTTTTAGTAGCAGCACATATCAAAAAAAGAGCATTGTGCGATTTAAATGAAAGATTAGATTTAAATAATATTGCAATACCCATGTGCAAGTTTGGGTGCGATGAATTATATGAGAAGGGTTTTATTCTAGTTCAAAATGGAGAAGTAATTTTGAATCCAAAAAAGCCTATTCATGCTAACATAATGCCTTATATGGGAAGTTTAGTTGGAAAAACATGTAATTACTTTAATCCAAATACAAAACCATATTTCGACTATCATAATAGTATGTTTTAGCAATCGTATTAATATTGAGGTTTTACTTAATGATTGACTCTCGAATTGATACCTGGTAATATGGATACATCAAGAGGTGATTTTGATGATTAATATCATTGACTTATTCGCTGGAGCCGGTGGACTTTCAGAAGGTTTCAAGAATAAAAATTTTAATATCATCTGTCATGTTGAAATGAACAAATCAGCATGTGACACATTATTGACAAGAGAAGCATTTCATTATTTGAAAAAAGATGAAATCTATCTTTATGAAAAATATCTTAAAGGTGAGATTTATAGAGATCAGTTTTTGGAATACATTCCTAAAAATATACTAAAAAAAGTACTTAATTATGAGATTTCTGGTCAGACTTTAGACTCTATTTTTAGCGAAATTGACAATCTTAGAGGAAATACAGATATTAATGGGATTGTTGGTGGACCACCTTGCCAAGCTTTTTCTACAATAGGTAGGGCTGTTAATGAAGGTAAAAAAAGTACAGATAAGAGAATTTACTTATACACATATTACGTCGAATTTCTAAAAAGGTATAAACCTGATTTCTTTTTGTTTGAAAACGTTAAGGGTCTTTTGTCATTCAAAGATGAATTTGATGAATACTTGTTACCAAAAATTATTAAGGCTTTTGAAGATGAAGACTATAAAGTTTACAAGAAGGTATTGAATTCATCAGAATTTGGTGTACCACAAAAGAGAGAGAGACTATTCATTTTCGGATTACGAAACGATATGAATCATTTTAATTTTTTTGATGAGATTTATAAATCCACTGAAATACCAGTAATAATTAAAGATTTATTTAATGATTTACCGAAAATGAATAGTAATGAAACTAAAAATTTCTATTCTAGTAGTATACCAAATACAGAGTTTCATAGATATCTGAGAAATAATTCAAACATACTAACTTTAAATGAAGCTAGATTTCACAATTCAAATGACTTGGAAATATATAAGATTGTTTCATCAGGTATTCAAAATGGTGTAAGAGTAAAATATAATGAAATCCCAGAAAATCTTAGGAAACATAAAAATCAAACAGTATTTCTAGATCGCTTTAAGTCGCTAAAATCTAATGACGTATCACATACAATTGTTGCACATATTTCAAAGGATGGTCACTACTATATACACCCAGATATAGAGCAAAATAGATCCATAACTATCAGAGAAGCTGCACGCATACAATCATTCCCAGATAATTATTATTTTGAAGGAACTAAGTCGCAAAAGTTTATCCAAATTGGTAATGCAGTTCCACCGTACCTATCCGAAAAAATCGCATTTACAATATCAAAAATCTACCTATAAATCTATAAAAAAAAGTAAACTAATGTATCTCCTCTAAATAGAGATATTTATATATAGTTTACTTTTTTATTTTATTCGAGATATTTAATTACGTTTCATGCAATTACTATATTCAGATTATTACCAAACAGTTTGTATGTAAGTTAATCATTAGAATTAATTACAAAAGACTCTGGAAAACATTGAAGTCTTGCACATTCTCTTGGTGTAAGTCTTCTTTTAAATTTTCCGATGATTGAGATATGAACCATTGCAATTAATACAGGGAAGTTATTTTGTTCTACAATAAAAGCATAATGAATTCCGCACTTAATCTATTTTTTTATTTAAGCATTTGTTACAATCAAATATGGTGATATAAATGGACAAAATTAAAACGTTTATGAAATATGCATCAAGACTAGTTGGACTTGATGATTTGATAGAATACTCCATAGTTGATGGCACTGGTCAAGAAAGAACAAGAGCTATTTGCGATCGCGAAAACTATAGAATATACTTTAATAAACAATGGCTCGATAAAGCCAATGATGCTGAAATTTTAAAGTGTGTACTTCATGAGTGTCGTCACTGCTATCAACAAGCTTGTATAGAATTTCCAATAGATTTTAATAAAGAACGACTAGAGGTAGTAAATCAATGGAAGCATGAATTTGAAAATCCCATTAACCCCTATGATAATGAAGAAAAATATAACAATCAACTAAGCGAAATTGATGCTGAATTATATGCAATTAATGTGATAAAAAGATATTAGTCAACTAGAAGTAAGTTTACCCCATCATTATTCGACGTTTATATGTAATGAGAATATCTTCTATATTTGTTTTACCTGTCGTTGATAAAGTGTTTAATGAATTGATTAAATCTCTATCGGTTAAATATAAAATAAGATTCGATGAATTTTTCCATACATCACTTAGTCTTTCTTCAAATAAATCTCGATTCTTGATTTCTCTACATAACAATATTCCAACTTTGGATGTTCTGTTGCTAAAACGTCCTAGCATTTGGTCTATCTCGGTATTATTCAAATCAGAAGTATAATTTTTGCACTCAAAAAAAATATAAGAACTAACAATTTTATCAATGTTCAAAATGCTATCAAATAATCCAACTTTTGAAATGTTATCCATAAGCAAATCAATACGCTTTTTACCACGATAAGCTTTCACTTCTGGTTGAACGTTTATAAGATTTGGATAAAAGAGCAATGTTAGGATATGGGCACAAATTTTGGGATATTCATAAGCGTCATCTCGACCAGGTAGTATACTTTGCAGATTTTCTATTAGGAGATTACTTATTATGGATAAATCAATATCTGTAATCATTTTCGTTGGATCAATTGGATAGGAAAGTTTATTTTTTACAAAAATCCTATATTTTTCATACAATTCTGGTTTATTAATAACGTATCTTAAAATGAACTCTTTTAGAGAATCATCATTTCTATTAAATTCGATATTGATTCTAGCAACTACTTCATCTCTGTTAATTTTTCGATAGAACTTACTTTTATTAGTTGTAATACTCATTTCTCTATCAAAAAGCATCTGTTTATAATCATCGATGATTATGTTGTTGAAAAGACTTGATGAGTTATATACAGGAAATTTTGAAACAAAGTTTTTCGGTACTAGCAAATGTTCTCGATTATTTATAAACATAATTTCTTCGTATGTAGATACGAATTTTTGTTCTTCTATACTCCAATATGTGATGGTAGTATAAGAAGTGGACAAGTTAAAAGTAGAGAGTTCATGATAGAATAAAACAAGAACGAGGAGCGAACTTTCTATGAAAAAACAGTACACCAA
>JGI24732J26686_1000191_pt1 | contig 41372 bp, 43 predicted proteins | sample EPASupsiteHSE623_FD_26686 | JGI IMG/M metagenome (IMG submission 26686)
GAAGATTCCGCATTCAGATCAAAGAAATCGCCAATAAAATGATTGTCTGTAACATTCACAGATTCTTACTATTTCTCACCGTTGAGGTTTTCTACAGAGCAGAATTACCTGAATATCTGATCAAATGTGATAAGGATCCTGTAAGGAATCATTATTGTTCTGCGGAAGAATATGCGGCCTGTCAGAAAATCCCGCGAGACCGGAAACAAAAAAAGATTTTTTAAATGAAGAGCGGCGCAAGCACGAGTGTCAGCGTAGCAAGGAGCTTGATGAGCACGTGGAGCGACGGGCCGGCGGTGTCCTTGAACGGGTCGCCAACCGTATCCCCGATGACTGCTGCCTTGTGGGCCTCGCTCTTCTTGCCGCCATGGACACCGGTCTCGATGTATTTCTTGGCATTGTCCCATGCACCACCGCTGTTGTTGAGGATGAGTGCAAGGAGGATGCCCGTGATGGTCGCTACCATGAGGAAGCCGGCAAGGGCCTCGTACTTCATGGTGACACCGATGATGATCGGGAACAGGATCACGAGAGCGCCGGGAAGGACCATGTTCTTCAGCGCACCCTGGGTCGTGATATCAATGACACGGGCATAGTCGGGCTTCTTGGTTCCTGCCATGATACCGGGGTCCCTGAACTGGACACGGACCTCTTCGATAACATATTGCGCTGTCTTGGAGACTGCACGGATGGCGAGGCTTGCAAAGAGGAAGACAAGCATTGCGCCGATGAGTGCGCCGACAAAGACGCTTACGTTTGCCAGGTTGACAACCTCGAATGCCTTGCCGGTGAGCTTGGCGATGTCGGCCATGTAGGCATTGAAGAGCAGGAACACTGCGAGGGATGCGCTGCCGATGGCATACCCCTTGGTCAGTGCCTTGGTGGTGTTGCCGGCTGCGTCGAGCTTGTCCATGCGGTGCCTGACTTCATCAGGGGCCTGGCTCATCTCGACGATACCGCCGGCGTTGTCGGCAATGGGGCCGAAGGTGTCCATGGTAAGGACGTAGGCACAGACCATCAGCATACCGATGGTTGCAACGGCAGTGCCGTAGAGGCCTCCCTGCGGGATACCGGTCATGGTCCCGCACCAGTAGGAGAGGAGCAGGGAAACACCGATAAGGATCGCCGGGACCGCGGTGGTCTCAAGACCGACCGAGAATCCCATGATGATGTTGGTTCCCGCACCGGTCTCAGAGGAATCGGCGATATCCTGCACCGGGCGGTAGTGGTGGTCAGTATAGTAGAGGGTTACCCTGAGGAAGGCGACAGACAGGGCAATACCCACGAGACCTGCAAGGACGAAGTACATCCAGCCGGGTGTTGCACCGAGGAGGTAATAGACTCCGCCGAAGAGGAAGAACGCAGAGATGATTGCGGTAATATAGTATCCGCGGTTCATCGCGTCCATCGGGTCGGCGCCATCGACACCCTTGACGGAAAGGATACCGATCATGCTCGCGAGGAGACCGAGCGAACACATGACGATCGGGAAAAGGATCCCGTTGACACCGAAGATCGGGAAGAGCGCGACACCGAGGATCATTGCACCGATGTTCTCGGCTGCAGTGGACTCGAAGAGGTCAGCGCCACGGCCTGCACAGTCACCGACGTTGTCGCCGACAAGGTCTGCAATGGTGGCCGGGTTCCGGACATCGTCTTCGGGGATACCGGCCTCGACCTTGCCGACAATGTCTGCACCGACATCAGCGGCTTTCGTGTAGATACCGCCACCGAGCTGGGCGAAGAGTGCCACGAACGAGGCACCGAAGGCGAACCCGATGATGACAAACGGGGTGTGGGTCGGGTCTGCACCGAGAGCGATATACGTCAGCGAGACACCGAGGAGTGACATCGAGGTGATGATCAGACCGGAGATGGCCCCGCCGCGGAACGAGAAGTCAAGTGCCTTCCCGTCGCTGGTCTGGGCTGCGGATGCCGTGCGGATGTTGGTCCGCACCGCAATCCACATGGCAACGACGCCGGCAACTGCACTGCAGGCTGCACCGACGATAAAAGCAGCCGCCGTTGCGAGGGCAATCGCTTGTTGTCCGGTGAAATAATAAATAGCAAAGATCACCACTGCAGTTACGATGGCAAGCATGGCGATAGTCGAATACTGGCGCTTGATGAATGCTTCCGCACCCACCCGGATCGCATCGGCAACCTCGCGCATCTTGGGCGTACCCTCGTCCTGTGAGAGGAGGTTACGCGTCAGGATTGCTGCAAGTCCCAGTGCGATGATACAGATCGCAATCACGATTAGTAATATAACGTCGATCATTCCATGACCTCCCTGTTGTGCCAGAGGAAATCCTGCAACCTGACGGAACGAAACGTATTGACCGCACGAGACTGTACCGCCGGAAGAGGATCCGGATAACACACCAGGTATGATTAATTGGCATCGGCAGGAACCTGCCAGACCGGAACCAAAGGAGGGNGTAACGGTTCAAAGGGATTCACCCTGAATACTCCCACAACCCATCCTATGAGAATATTAGTGCTTTTTTGGAACATTAAACTTTTATCTTCTCCTTGCCGGACTGCACCGCGATCCGGTGCGGTTTTTGTGCTTTTATGGGAGAAACCGGGGCTTTTGGCCGGTTCTGTATCAATGATCCGGTATGCAACGTCCGGATCGCGCACAATTCAATATGATTAATAATGCTAAATTCCCATATTCAATTTGGGAGGGTATCTGGTGCAACTCGCGCAGCTGTTAATATTTCTCATCCTGTTTCCGCTCATTGCCGCGTTCTTTTTGCTGATAGCAAAAAAAGAGTTCGAACGCGACTGGATTGTCAAACTGTCCGCACTCGCCATCGGTATTGTCAGCATCTACCTGCTGATCACGACCTATGATAAGGGGGCTTTGCTCGTATCGGTCATCCCGGCCGAGCCGACCGGTCTTGTCATGTTCATCCTCGAGATGCTGATTGCCGTCTTCATCCTGTATCTCGGTATAAAGTACAAGAAGTGGCTCGTCGTGGGACTCATCCTTGTCCAGTCCGTGATGATGCTGTACTTCGAACTGGTGTATGCACATTCCGTCCATATCCAGTCGAACCTGTTCATCGACGAATTCTCGAATATCCTGGCACTCATCATCGGCATCATCGGCAGCCTCATCTGTGTCTACTCGCTCGGGTACATGAAGTTCTTCCACGAACACCACCCCGAGATGCCGGACCGTCGCCCGTGGTTCTTTGGGGTCATGTTCCTCTTCCTTGCGGCGATGTTCGGGCTGGTCTTTTCCAATAATATCATCTGGGTGTACTTTTTCTGGGAAGTCACGACCCTGTGTTCCTTCCTCCTGATCGGGTACACGAAGACCGAGGAAGCGACCAACAACGCGTTCAACGCCCTCTGGATGAACCTGCTCGGAGGTGTGGCATTCGCCGGTGCCATCATCTACCTTGGCATGTTTGGCAACGGTGTCATGGGACTTGATGAGCTGATGACAACCGGAAAAGTCATCGCCCTCATCCCTGCCGCCCTCATCGGGTTTGCCGGGCTCACCAAAGCCGCCCAGCTCCCGTTTTCCTCGTGGCTGGTCGGGGCCATGGTTGCGCCAACACCCGTGTCGGCGCTCCTCCACTCAAGCACCATGGTCAAGGCCGGCGTCTATATCATCGTGCGGCTTGCACCGGTCTTCCAGGCGACCGTGACCGGTTACATGATAGCTATGGTGGGAGCTCTCACCTTCCTTATAGCATCCGGTATTGCAATATCGCAGAGCAATGCCAAACGGGTACTTGCGTATTCCACGATCGCAAACCTCGGCCTCATCGTAGCCTGTGCAGGTATCGGTACGTACGAGGCGATCTGGGCTGCAATCCTCCTGATTGTCTTCCACGCGATCTCCAAGTCGCTCCTCTTCCTTGCCACAGGAACCGTCGAACACCGGATCCGGAGCCGCGAGATCGACGATATGAACGGGCTCGTCGTCCGGATGCCGAAGATCGCGGTCATGATGGTCATCGGTATCGCCGGCATGTTCCTCCTGCCGTTTGGTATGCTCATATCGAAATGGGCGGCCATCCGGGCATTCATCGATGCGCCATACGGCTTCCTGTTTGTCATCATCCTCGCGTTCGGGAGTGCCATGACGGTTTTCTTCTGGGCCAAGTGGATGGGTAAGATCATCGCGGTGACCAGTGACAGCAAGAACATCGAAGGGGAGGTCGACCACAGCGAATGGGCCGCCCTCGTCTCCCTTGCCGGCCTCTCGTTTATCACCACGCTCGTATTCCCGATGCTCTCGACAAAACTCCTCGAGCCGTTCCTCATGGCAAATTACGGCCATGTCGCCCAGCTCTCGCAGGACAATATCATCATCATGATCCTGATGCTCTTCCTCCTGATGGTGATGCCCCTGAGCATCCTCCTCCCGCACCGCAAACACCGGCACCTGGCCCCCTATATGGGGGGAAGGACAACGACCCACGACATGCGGTTCTCCGGATCGCTCGGTGTCCAGAAGAAGACCGTGCTCTCCAACTACTACCTGCACGACTGGTTCGGTGAGACTAAGCTTAAGACGTGGGGCATCTGGCTCTGTTCGGCCATGATCTGCATCATGGTTGTTTCTGCCGTGCTCCGGGGGGTGGTCCTGTGATCAACATTCTCTGGGCAATCATCTTTGTCCTTGTCGCACCCATCATTGGCGGCCTTGTCTGCGGTATCGACCGCAAGGTCACCGCCCACATGCAGGGCAGGGTCGGCCCGTCGGTATTCCAGCCGTTCTACGATGTAGGCAAGCTCTTCGAGAAGGAGAACGCTGTCGTGAACGAGACCCAGATCTTCTACGTGGTCTGTTATATCGTCTTCATGATCTTTACCGGGGCACTCTTCTATGCCGGCGGCGACCTCCTGCTGGTCATCTTTGCGCTCACCCTTGCCCAGATCTTCCTCGTGCTGGGCGCCTTTGCCGCATATTCCCCCTACAGCTATGTCGGGGCTGAGCGGGAACTGCTCCAGATCATGGCCTACGAGCCGATGGTCATCCTGACTGCTGTCGGGATGTTCGTTGCAACGCGGAGTTTCAATGTCGCCGATATCGCCGCAACAACGACACCGGTCGTCCTCCTCATCCCGGGTATCTTCCTCGGGTTCCTCTACACGCTCACCATCAAGCTGCGCAAGTCACCGTTCGACATCTCCACCTCGCACCATGCCCACCAGGAGATCGTCAAGGGTGTCACCACCGAGTTCTCCGGCCCGACGCTCGGCCTCATCGAGATCACCCACTGGTACGAGACCGTGTTCCTGCTCGGTTTCATCTACCTCTTCTTCGGGTGGAACCCGCTCCTCGGGGTCGTGGCAGTGGTCGTCCTGTATCTCTTCGAAATCCTCATCGACAACACCAACGCCCGCGTGCGGTGGCAGCTTGCCGTGAAGAGCTCGTGGCTCATTGCCGTTATTGCGGGAGTGATCAATCTCGCAGCGCTCTACTTCCTCATGGGAGGCGTATCATGACCTACCTTGCAAAGTCCCCCTGGATCATCCACTACGATGCGTCGAGCTGCAATGGCTGCGATATCGAGATCCTTGCCTGCTTAACGCCGATGTACGATGTCGAGCGGTTCGGCATCATCAACACCGGCAACCCCAAGCATGCCGATATCTTTGTCGTTACCGGTTCGGTCAACGAACAGAACCGCGAAGTGATCCTGAATATCTACAACCAGATGCCGGAGCCGAAGGCGGTTGTTGCAGTCGGTATCTGCGCAACGTCGGGCGGGGTCTTCCGGGAATGTTACAACGTCGCCGGCGGGATCGACAAGCTGATCCCGGTCGATGTTTACGTGATGGGCTGCGCTGCCCGCCCCGAGTCAATCATCGACGGTATTGTAACCGCATGGGGCATCCTTGAAGAGAAACGGAAGAACATGCCGGCTGTTCCGGCCACTACAGAAAATCACCACCCCCATAAAAACCATAACCATACCGCAGGAGGGGCACAATGATGGAACCACAGACGATCGTCCCGATCAGCGTCGGGGAGATCGTAACCCGGGCTGAACAGGCAAAAAAAGACGGCAACCGGCTGGTCCAGATCGGGTGCACGAAGATCGAAGACACCTTCGAGATCCTTTATGTGTACGACAAGGATTACCGGCTCACGAACTACCGCGTAACCGTAAAACAGGATGACGAGATCCAGAGCATCAGCGGAGTATACTTCGGGGCGTTTGTGTACGAGAACGAGATCCACGACCTGTACGGCATCCACGTGAAGGGAATCAATATCGACTTCAAGGGCACGTTCTACAAGACCTCGGTCAAACATCCTTTCAGCGTGACCATAACCAAGGAGGACGATCCATGTCAAAACAAATAACCGTCCCGTTCGGCCCGCAGCACCCGGTGCTTCCCGAGCCGCTCCACCTCGACCTCGTGCTGGAAGACGAGAAGGTCGTCGACGTCATCCCCACCATCGGGTACGTCCACCGCGGTCTTGAGAAACTCGTCGAGAAACGGGAGTATACCGAGTACGTCTTCATCGCAGAACGGATCTGCGGGATCTGCAGCTTCATCCACAGCCAGACCTACGTGCAGGGCATCGAGCAGATCATGGGCCTCGAAGTCCCCGAACGGGCGCAGTTCCTCAGGACGATCTGGGGCGAATATTCGCGTCTGCACTCGCACCTCCTCTGGCTCGGCTGTTTTGCCGACGGGATGGGGTTCGAGAGCCTTTTCATGAACGCGTGGCGCCTCCGCGAGCACATCCTCGACGACCTCGAATCAACCACGGGCGGCCGGGTCATCCAGGGCGTCTGCAAGGTCGGCGGTGTCCGGAAGGATATCGCGCCCGAGAAACTCGACGAGATGCTCAAAGGGCTCAAGGGCTTGGAGCACGAGCTCCAGGACCTCACCAATGTCTTCCTCCACGACAGCTCGGTGAAGCACCGGCTGGTCAACATCGGCAGGCTCAGCAGGGAGGACGCATATTACCTCGGTGCCGTGGGGCCGACCGCCCGGGGCAGCGGCCTTGACATCGATATCCGGAAGACCGGGTATGGTGCGTTTAATAAGATCAATTTCAGGCCCGTTGTCGAGAATGACGGCGACTGCTATGCCCGCTGCGCCGTGCGGGCAAAGGAGATGTTCACGTCGATCGATATCATCGAGCAGTGCATAAAGAAGATCCCTGACGGGCCGGTGGACATGAAGGTGACCGGAGCCCCGGACGGCGAGTACTTCTCGCGGGCCGAGCAGCCCCGGGGCGAGGTCATCCACTACATCAAGGGCAACGGCAGGAAAAACCTCGTCCGGCACCGGGTGCGGACACCGACGTTCACCAACATTCCCCCGCTTGTGACGCTCCTCAAGGGCTGCGAGCTTGCAGATGTCCCGGTGATTGTCCTGACGATTGACCCGTGTATCGGCTGTGCGGAGAGGTGAGGTGAGCCATGACCTTTTTCCAGATGACAAAGACGGTAATAAAAAGCCTCTTCTCCCGCCCGGCAACCCTGATGTACCCGGCAAAACCGGCCAAGAAGACCGCCAATACCCGCGGCCACGTCTCGATCAACCCTGCAGGGTGCATCACCTGCCGCTCCTGCCAGCGCAAGTGCCCGACCGGTGCGATCTGTGTCGAAGTCAAGGAGAAGACCTGGGAGATCGACAACATGCGGTGCGTGGTCTGCAGTGCATGTGTCGACGTCTGCCCGACAAAATGCCTCACCATGGAGACAGAGTACCGCAAGGTTCTGACCGCCCGCGGGGCAAAGGACAAGTTCACGGTGGCAGGGCCCAAGAAGAAGGAGCCGGCAGCAGCACCCGCAGATGGGGCAAAGCCGGTAAAAGAATAATTTCTGGTGATTGCATAAGCCGCAACCACCCGTACCTCTTTTTGCTTCCGGATTCAGATCGGGGCCGGGTCCCGCTTCATCGGACGGACATTTGCCCCCTCCATCTCCCCTCCGGCCCATGCGAACCGTTCCCGTATGGTTGGCGGGAGTTCCTTCTCATCAATCGGGACAAATCCATAATTGCCATAGAACCTGGTGAGGTCCCAGACCGAATGCATGGAGAGGGGCTCGTCCTGCCCGCATGCCTCGACAAGCGCCCAGACAACAGCATTTGCGTACCCATGACCCCGCTGGCTGACCGGGGTGAACACCCCATCCACCTCGAATCCGTCGGGATGCCGTTTGCATCTCGCAATTGAGACGGCCTGCCCGTCATGAAATGCTGCAAAGATGCGGTCTGTCCCCGGGTCTCCTCTGGTGTTGTGGTAGTCGGTCCAGAGTGCTTCCGCAACAGAAAACTCAAGAGACTGAAGTTCCCTCACCGTCACACCCGTACGGTGTCGCACGATATACTGTGGCGTTACAGGGGGTACGGGAATCGATGGAGCCTCCTCACTGGTACCCTCGATACGGTACCCTCCCGGCGGGACGTGGATAACGAACCGTGCACCCGTGCCGGCGGAACCGGTCTCCCGGATGGTCATATCGGACACTTCAGCGATCTGCCGGCAGATGAAGAGCCCAATGCCGGCGTGCCCCCCGGCATCATACTCGAAGATCTGTTGTTTCCTGTCTGCGGGGATCCCGGCCCCATCGTCGCTAAAGCAGAGGTCAAGCCCGTCCGGTGTCTCGTGATAGGTTACAACGATGTTCCTGACTGCGCCATTGCTATACCTCAGGGGGTTTTCCAGGAGGTGGACAAGGACATCGGAAAAGAGCGGGTCTGCATATACGAGAAGGCGTCCTGTCCAGATCCGTATCGAGACCTGGTTGTTATACGATGGAAGCTGGGCGCTGTCAAGCGTTTGCTGCACATTTATCCAGACCTGCGGGAGTGCCCCGAGGTCCTTGTAAGACTCGGTGAGGAAGAGCTGGCGGGCAACGTTCCAGGCCAGCGCCCGTATCCGCTCGAAATACGAGTGTGTCGCAGCATCATTGCAGTGAGTATCAGCCTCATCGACGGTTTCGATGATCTGGTCGACCGAATGGTGGAGATGGTCTGCCGAGAAACGGGAGAGGAGGCTGAGTTTGTCGTTTACCGTTTTCAGGGCATGCTCGGCATGGACGCGGCCCGTAATATCGAAGAAGGAGAGGATCGCCCGTTCGCCGGGAAGCGATGCAGCGGAGACAAGGACGATAAACGATTTCTCATCCGGCAGGGAAAAACTCGTCTCGGTAGCGTAGGCCGCCCCTTCGCGGGAGAGCCTGCTGAAAAATTCCTCCTCCTCTTCCCCGCTCCAGATGGTGGTAATGGGAGTGCCTTTGAGTTCGGCAGCTTTCCGGTGGAGAAGGTCAGCAGCTTTCCAGTTTATCGCCTCTATCGTGCGGCTGCGGCCGGTATCGGCGATGAGGATGCTGCCTCCTTCGGAATGGTCAAAGAGACCCTCGAAGAGATCCTCCTGTTCACGGAGCCTGCGGGTAAGTGCGGCGATCAGCCAGCCGATCCCGATAATGACAAGGGTGCGCAGCAGCGCCTCGAAAAGAAGGTTTGACGAGGTCCCGGCAAGGAGGATTACGGAGAGGAAATAGATCCCCCCGATGCATCCGGCGATGGCAGCCCCGCGGCGCGGGTACCGGTATGCTCCGATTACCACGGGAATGTACAGGAGATGGGGGATGCCAGTAGTGATTCCAAAAACGAGCCCGATAACGTTTGCCAGAAGAGTGACCACAGCCGTTCCGAGAATTACGGCATTCCAGAAGAGATCACGGTTCTCAAACCGGGAGGGGAGTTTCATCAGGAAGCCTCTCTGTTTCCCGAGCCGGTGTTCATGCATGGATATGGCGAACCAACCTACAAGAGGGTTGCGATTTTATAACGGGCTGATGAAAGGGGCTTTAAAAGTGCCCAAAAACAATAAACACCGTTTTCATGCAAAGCTGAACGTTTCCGGCACCAGCGTCTGCAGGTCTACGACAACAGCGAGGGCAGGTGTCGGGTTCACGTTCATCTGCTTCTGGAACTTGGTCTGTGACTGCCAGGTCCCGGCATTGATACCGAGCACGCCCCGGTAGTTCGTGATCCCCTTGATGTGCACGTGGCCGGTGTGGAGGATCTCCGGCAACGGGTCGATGATGAGCCGGTCGGTCTTCCCGGCAGCAATGGGTGTTCTGCGGCCGTACGCGGGAGCGAGGTGGCGGCGTACAAGCATCTCCTCCATCATCTGCCCGCTCTTGTCGTAGGATGCCCCGGGGATCAGCCCGATCATGTCATCGATGGACCGGCCGTGGTACATCAGCACCCGGACGCCCTGCAGGCGCACAAGCGCCGGGTTCTCGACAAGGATGCAGTTGTCGGGAAATTTCCTGGTGAACTGTTCCGGCAGCACCGGCTGGGGCTCGGCGCCCCGCACCACATCGTGGTTACCCGGGGAGATGATGATCTTCATCCGGGAGGGCAGGCCCCGCATCATCTCGCCGAAGACATCGTACTGCTCGTAGATGTTCTTGATCGTCAGTTCGGTCTCCTGCCCCGGGTAGATGCCGATACCATCGACAAGATCACCTGCAATGAGGAGGTACCCGAAATCATTGTCCGCAAGCCAGTCGGAAAACCTGCCCCAGCAGTCCGAAAGGAACGTATCGCTCCCCACATGGACATCCGAGATGAAGACCGCCTTTCCCGGCTGCTCGCTTTTAAAAGGGGCGTTGTCGATCCGGATATCAGGGCGGTAGAGGATCTCGGCAAAGAAGAGTTTGCCATCGTTCGAGAGTTTCCCCTTGACCCCGATCACCTCGTCGTGGATGATCTTCTCGGCATCGGCAAAGGCCGGGCGGTCCTTCCGGAAGAGCACCGCGATGGAGGCCGAAGTGTCCTCGATCTCCGCGATCCGGTGGCCGTTTTTCGTGGTACTTACATCGACGACCATGCCGATGATGGTGCACTCCTCCTGCCGGTAGCGGGTATTCTTGGTGAGCGCCTCGATGGGCATGGCGCCGGCCCGGCCCCGGATCATGCCGCCGAGCCGGGTAAACCGGTCGCGGAAATAGTGGAGATAATCGCTGGTCCCGTTCACAGCACCGGACGTGCCGGCGCTGCCGGTCATCACCTCAACCTCGGGCTCCACAAGGAACCGTGTCCCGTCGCGGGTAGGGCGAATACCGGGAATATGCTTTGCGGAGACGACAATAGCGTCCTTCGGGACACCGGCGATGATGCGGTCGATCAGGTCCTCCTCGCCCTGCTCCAGGATATAGCGCACCACCTCGGGGTGCACCTGGAGCTTCGTGTCGAGGAACCGGTGCGTGATCTCCCGCGCATCAAGCATGGATAATGTATTGCCCGCCGATAAAATATAGGCTGGCATAGGTACCTGTGCGTCTTCCCGCCACCCCGGCGTACACGTACAGGGTTGATTACATTCCACGCCAAACATTGCACCATCACGCGAGTGCGGGAACAAACGACCATGTACGAAATTGTCTCGATGCTGGCCCTCGGTTTTCTCATCGGGCTGACCGGTGCGCTTGCACCCGGGCCCACGCTGGTCGCGACCATCAACGCCTCGCTTGCCGGCAGCTGGACAACCGGGCTGAAGATATCCCTCGGGCACATGGTTGTCGAGACTGCCATCTTCCTCCTCATTGTCCTCGGTCTTGCAGGCTTCGCGAGCCCCTACACGATCCTGATCGCCGGTATCGGGGGCGTTGCACTCATCGTATTCGGGGTTATGACGGTGATGGGAAGCAGGACTGCGTCCCTCACCTCCCCGGCGTCAGCAGGTGCGGCAAACCCCTATATGGCAGGGCTTCTTACGAGCGCGGCAAACCCGTACTTCTGGATCTGGTGGCTCTCGGTAGGGAGCGCACTGGTAATCGCCGGGCTGCAGGGCGGGATCGTGCTGGCGGTCGCCTTCATGATCGGCCACTGGGGGGCGGATACCGGCTGGTATACGCTGGTCTCGACCGGTATCTCCCGGGGGAGGACGATACTCTCCGATACCGCGTATCACCGGGTCATGGGTATCTGCGGTACATTCCTGATCCTTTTCGGGCTGTACTACCTCGCGGGGGTTCTCATCCCGCGGTGATTATGCATCCGGAGGCTCTCCTCGTATCTCACCCCTTGCGGGGTTCGGCAAGTCGAAGAACTTCGTTCGGTCGAAGACCATAAGGTCTTCTCCAGTCTCAAGTCTGATGACTTTCGACTTTCTCCTGCTTCGGGATCGGAGAGGCTGGAAGCCTCGACGACCTGAAGGGAGGCGGAGCCGACCTTCAGATCTGAAGACCCTCAAGCAAGAGGAATATTTCAAATATCATCTCCTCATCTCTGATGAGATTCGGCAAGTCGAAGAACTTCGTTCTTCTCCTGCTTCGGGTCTTTTGAGACCCTCAGCATGGTTAATGTGCATACGGTCAAACACTATACCAGTATCCGTCACAGATCGATTCCATGGCTGAACCAGAACCCCCCCGCACCCTCATCACGCAGTTCCGCACCAGCGATCACTGGGCAGTATCCCTTGCCCGGGATCTCCTCTGGGTAGCCGGGGTGGTCGGGGGGATAGCGCTCCTCCTGTTCCTTCTCTGCGGGACCTGGCCTGCGGTCGTCACCATCGAGTCCGGGAGCATGATCCCCAACATGAACATCGGGGACCTCGTGGTCGTTGTCCAGAAGGACCGGTTCGGGGACCTCCAGACCTGGGACGACGGGAAGGTGTCAGGCTATAAAAAATTCGGCGACTACGGGGACGTCATCATCTACCGCCCGAACGGGGTTACCGACGTGTGGGCATCGGTCGGGCTGCTGCCCTTGTCCCGGCAGCACCCCATCATCCACCGCGCCATGACCTGGACCGATGCCGGGCAGCCGCTCCCGTCGTACCTCAACATCTACCGCGGGGTGGTTACCCCCACCGGTTACCTCCCGCTCAGCGTCAGCGGGGAGACAGAGACCGGTTATAAGATCCTCTCGACTGGAACAGGCAATCCCCCGTTGAACTTTACCCCCGGTACCAAAGATATCGTCATGCTGACGCCCCAGGGCAATTATATCCTGCCCGCAAACGCGATAATCCAGAACTCCGGGTATGTCAGGAACACCAGCACCATGACAACCCATGGCGGTTACATCACCAAGGGGGACAACAACAACTTCAGCGACCAGGGATACCTCACGATAGCCGGTACAGGAACCGTGGAACCGGTGGCAAAGGACTGGGTTGTCGGGAAGGCGCTGTTCACGGTCCCGCTGGTGGGTCTCCTGCCCCTCCATATCGGGGAAGTCATCGTTGTCGTCATCATCATCATGGTTCTCCACGAGCTCTACCTCCGCAGGAAGGAGAAAGAGACGGCTGTAAAACCTAAGAAGAAGAGCGGGAAGAAATCGCAGTGAGGAGACGGATGGCCATGACCGATATTGCAACCCTGTTACCCGATGTGCTGGGCGGGCACCGCCTCACCGAAAAGGAAGCTGGACACCTCCTGCAGGCCAGGGGGCGGGATGCCCTCGCCATCATTGCCGCAGCCGATGAGATGCGGGAGCGCCGTGCCGGGGAGACGGTGACCTACGTGCGGAACCAGAACCTGCACGTGACCAACATCTGCAAGAACCTGTGCGGGTTCTGCGGCTTTGGCAGGAAGGCGACGGACGAGGGGGCATATTGTCACGATAAAGCCGGGATCCAGGCGCAGGCAAAGCTCGCGTATGACCGGAAAGTGACCGAGATCTGTCTCCTCTCCGGAGTCCACCCCGGGTTCACGCTCGATACATTCATTGACCTCATCCACTGGGTTCACGAGGCTGCCCCCGGGGTCCATGTCCATGCATTCAGCCCGGACGAGGTAGCCCATGCGGCAAAACGCGGGAAGATACCGACTTCGGAGGTGCTTGCCCGGCTCAAGGAGGAAGGCCTTGGGACGATCCAGGGGACCGCGGCGGAGATACTCGTTGACTCTGTCCGGAAGGTCATCTGCCCGGCCAAGGTCTCCACAGCGGACTGGATCCGGATCATAAAAGAAGCGCACGGGATGGGCCTGCGGTCAACGGCAACGATCATGTACGGGTCGTACGAGACTGCAGCCGATCAGGCTGAACACCTTGGCCTCCTGAGAACCATCCAGGACGAAACGCACGGGTTCACCGAGCTGGTCACGCTGCCCTTCGTCCATACCAATACTCCGCTCTTCCAGCAGGGGATCGCAAGACCCGGGCCGACAGGAAGAGAAGACCTCCTGATGATTGCAGTATCGCGGCTGTTCCTCGACAACTTCGACAATATCCAGGTCGCGTGGGGGAAGGTCGGGCTGAAGATGACCCAGCTCGCCCTCCTCTCCGGGGCCAACGACTTGGCCGGAACCATGTTCACCGATGACGTGACCGGGGATGCGGGTGCTTCCGGGTCGGATTATCTCGACCCTGCGGATATGGGCCGTATTGTCACCGACATCGGGCGGAAACTCCGGCAGCGGACAACGGTGTACGAGCTGGTGTAAAAAACGTATTTGAGAAGAGATCAGAGAAGTTCCAGCGCCTGGCGGCCGGTCATCCCGTTCCTGATCCCGCGGCCCATCGCGGACCGGTTTGCTTCCCTGACTATTCCCTTTAGGATATCATCGATATCAACAATCGACGGCCCGATGGCCGGCCGTACCCTGGCTGCCGGGTAGCTGAAGGAATCAAGTGCCGCCACGTCAAATGCACCGCACCCCACCAGCCCCACATCGGTCTTGATCGCAACAAGGTTTGCCGGGCCAAGGGGGATGACGAACCCGTCTGCAACCTTCTTTGTCAGCTGGACTTCTACCTGCTTCATAGCGCTCCTGTAGAGATGGTTGGCGGCAGGGAATAAGAACCATGCGGCAGCATGGAACGATAGGTTTACTTTTTCCCGGGCGCTACACTGGACAACACATCTGTGGTGTCCATATGGTAACCCCGGTAAAAACCCTGCTAGCGGACGTGAAAGCCGGCCACCGGCTGACGGAGAAGGAAGCGCTCGTGCTCTTCTCGGTCCGGGACCGGCAGGTCTGGGACATTGCCGGAACCGCAGACGAAGTCCGCGAACAGCGGGCCGGGCCTGCTGTCACTTATGTCCGGAACCAGAACATCAACGTCACCAACCTCTGCGTGAATGCCTGCGGGTTCTGCGGGTACTCGAAAAAACCGGGCGATCCGGGGATCTACTTCCACGACAAGGCGGAGATCCAGAGGAAGGCAGCGCTGGCCCACCAGCGGGGAGTCTCCGAGATCTGCACGGTGAGCGGTCTCCACCCGGACTTTACGGCACAGTCTTATACCGATGTCTACCGCTGGATCCGCGAAGCTGCGCCGGGTGTCCACCTCCATGCCAGCAACCCGATGGAGGTGGCGTATGCGGCAAAGAAGAGCCGCCTGAGCACGGTCGAAGTGCTGGACATGATGAAAGAGGCCGGCCTCGGCTCGATGTGCGGGACGGCTGCCGAGATCCTCGTGGATTCGGTCCGGGACAAGATCTGCAACCAGAAGATCCCGACGAAGGAATGGGTCCGGATCATCACCGAGGCGCACGGTCTTGGCATCAGGACCACTGCCACGATCATGTACGGGCACTGCGAAACGGACCGGGACCGGGTGCGCCACCTTGCCATCCTGCGGGATATTCAGGACGAGACCGGTGGTTTTTCCGAGTTCGTCCCCCTCTCCTTCATCCACATGAACNCCCCCCTCTTCCGGGAGGGGAAAGCCCGGGCCGGGGCAACCGGCAGGGAGGACCTCCTCATGGTCGCCGTCGGGAGGCTGTTCCTCGACAACTTCACCAACATCCAGGTGTCCTGGGTAAAGGAGGGCATCAAGATGGCCCAGCTCGGCCTGATCGCCGGCGCAAACGACCTTGGCGGCACCATGTTCGAGGAGAGCATCTCCAAGGGTGCCGGTGCAACCAACACGGACTACCTCGATCCTGCCGAGATGCAGCGCGTGGCAGAGGACATCGGCAGGCCGCTCCGGCGCCGGACCACGCTCTACGAACTGGTGTGAATTCTTTTTTTCTCCAGGTGGAACTGTGCGCAGAAATGACCGGGAAATAACCGACCGGGCCCTGATCGATGCGATCCTTTTCGAGGCCCGGGTTTGCCGGCTTGGGCTTGCAGATGAGGGGGGACCGTACATTGTGCCGATGTGTTTTGGGTACGATGGAACCGCCCTTCTCCTGCACTCATCGCCTGAGGGGCAGAAGATAACCATGATCCGGAACAACCCCCGCTGCTGTTTCGAGGTGGACCTGTGCGACGGGATCGTGAAGGGGAAAAATGCCTGCTCGTGGGGGATGCATTACCGGAGCGTCATCGGATTTGGCCGGGCAACCATCCTCACCGACCCCGGGGAAAAGAAGCACGGGCTCAACTGCATTATGCACCAGTACCAGGGAGGGACCCACGAATTTTCCGATGAGGATATCAGGAGCGTCGCAGTCATCAGGATTGCCATCGAATCGATGACCGCAAAAACGTCGAAGAACCTTTCAGGTTCAGTCGAAGACTCCTTAGAAGTCTTCTCATGTTTTCGAGTCTGATGACTCTCTACATTCTCCGGTCTCATCCCTGGCGGGATTCGACAAAAAGAAGGGATAGGGGATAATCCGCGATCAGGTATGCCGGGACTTGACCAGCCGGATGATCTTATCGGCGGTCTTGTGCGCTTTCTGGATTGCATCCTTGTCCTTCAATACATCCCCCTCATGGTATCCCTCTCCCTTGACCGAGCCCAGCGAGGAGAACTCGTGGGTGGAGAGGAACCCTTCGAGTGTCTGGATCGTCCGGCTTGCTCCCTTGTTTGCGCAGACTGCCACGGCGACACCTTTCCTTCCCGCCAGTTTCCGGTCATGGTACAGGGAGTAGGTGCGGTCGATGAAATTCTTGAGGTGGCCGCAGACATCGAAATAGTACGTGGGTGAGCCGATGACCAGGACATCGGCGTCAAGCACCTTCTGGATCACCTCGCCCCAGTCATCCTTCTCGATCACGCACCATTTCTTCTCCTTGCACTTCTCGCACCCGAGGCAGGGCAGGATCTTCTTTCCTGCGAGCGAGACAAACTCGGTCTTTATCCCGGCACCTTCGCACCGGTCGAGGATCTCCTTTGTGAGGATTGCGGTGTTCCCGTCCTTCCTCATGCTTCCCGATATCCCAAGAACCTTCATAGGATAGCGTTTCGGCGTTACGGGTTATTGATGGTTTTGGTAACCGGCTCAAGGTGCAGGGACCGGAACACCCCGGCGATCTCCTCTGCCGGGTCCGTTTTCCGGTAAAACAGGTGAGAATTGCAGGTGCAGTCGCTGCAGCCGAACCCCGGGACACGCTCCCCGCCAAGCGCAGCTGCAAGCCGGCACTCAAGCGGCCGGGATGTGGCTGCAGAGATGGCATATCGCAGCGTAAACGACCCGTCAGTCAGCAGGTAGTCCGCATGCCATTTCGGGCGCTTGTCCCGCTCATGCGAGAGGGCGATATGCCGTTCGAGCCGTAAAAGCCCCCCGCTCCCGAGTGCCGAGCCGACGTAGATATGCCAGCCATTCCGGAACGCAATCTCTCCCAGCGCCCCGATCCTGGCGGTGCAGGACGGGTTCCGGAAGACGAGGCAGTAGACCCCCTTATCCATACCCGCTCTTCATCAGCCCGAGTGCTGCGGCTATTGCCCGGCTCCCGTTCTCTTCCGTGGGCTCGCCATGGCCTGCAAAGAGCCCCTCGACGTCAAGGGTCGAGAGCCGCTCAAGCGACCGGGCAAGCTCGGTCCTGCTCCCGCCGGGGAAATCGTAGCGGCCGAAGTAGCCGTCGGCAAAAACGGTGTCGCCGCTGAAGAGCAGCTGCTCCTTCTCCGAGTACAGGCAGATGCATCCCGGCGTGTGGCCCGGGGTGTGGAGGACGACAAAATCCCCCACCATGTCGCCCTCTGTGAGGGTGATGTCGGGGAGGATGCCCGGCGACCGTGCGCCAAAGTTCATTGCAAGGCTGTGGGCATCGTCAACGAGCCCCGTTGCATCGGCCTTGTGGATGGCGACCTTCGCCCTGCACATATGCGCGATCTCCTTTACTCTTGCTATATGGTCGAAGTGGCAGTGCGTGAGGACAATGGTCTCGATCTTCTCCTTGTGCGGCGCCACCACCATCGGCATGACACCGGCATCGACCAGGATATTGCCCACAATATAGGAGTTCGCCCATGCGCCACCGCTGCATAACCACTCGACCTGCATGCACAATAATAAGGAGCCGGAACAGATGTTTCTTATGGATTTGCTCATCCGCAGGTGCTGTGGCGGAACCCCCAGGGAACTTGAAGCAGTGGCACGGGCGGAAAGGTTGGAGCCGGAGCGCTTTGCCCGCCGAGTTGCCGAGGGCAGGATCGTTGTCCCGAAGAACCCGGCCCGGGAGCACCCGCTCTGCGCCATAGGACAGGGATGCACGGTCAAGGTCAACGTGAACGTGGGAACCTCAGGGAGCCGGTGCGACCTGTCCATGGAGGAGGAGAAGGCAAAGGCAGCACTCGCAAACGGTGCCGATGCCCTCATGGACCTCTCGACCGGTGGCGACCTTGTCGCGATCCGGAAGAAGATGCTCGCGCTCGATACCACGATCGGGACGGTACCTATTTACGAAGCAGTACGCCGTGCGGGTAATGCCGGGGACGTGACCGCGGACCTGCTTTTCAAAGTTATCCGGGAGCACTGCCAGCAGGGCGTGGACTTCTTAACGCTCCACTGCGGTGTGAACCGGCAGGCACTCGCCGCCCTCCGGGCCGATCCCCGCCTGATGGGTGTTGTGAGCCGGGGCGGCTCGTTCCACTGCGCGATGATGATGCAGCGCGACGAGGAGAACCCGCTGTATTCCGAATATAATTACCTGCTGGAGATCCTTGCGGAGTACGACGTGACGATCAGCCTCGGCGACGGGATGCGCCCCGGCTGCCTGCAGGACGCGGAGAAGCTTGCAAAATCCGTGGAGTACATCACGCTTGGCACCCTTGCGAAGCGGGCGCAGGCTGCCGGCGTCCAGCGGATGATCGAGGGCCCGGGCCACATGCCGCTCGACCAGGTGGGGTATAACGTGAAGATGATCAAGGAGATCACCGACCATGCCCCCCTCTACCTCCTCGGCCCGCTCGTCACCGATATCGCGCCGGGCTATGACCACGTTGTCGCGGCCATCGGGGGCGCAACGGCCTGCCTGAACGGCGCCGACTTCCTCTGCATGGTTTCGCCGAGCGAGCACCTTGCCCTCCCGGATGTCGCGGACATCATCGAGGGCACGAGGGTAGCGAAGATCGCCGCCCACGTCGGCGACACCGTCCGGAAGCACGAGGGCTGGCGGATGGACCGCGAGGTGAAGATGGCCGAGGCCCGGCACGAGCTGGACTGGGATGAGCAGTTCCGTCTTGCTTTGTATGGGGACAATGCCCGGCGGATCCATGAGCGGGACGGGGAGACGGAGACCTGCTCGATGTGCGGGGATCTGTGTGCGGTCAAGATGGTGAACGAGCTGTTCGGGGAAGGGAAGAAGAAGGGGAAATAACACTTCAATCATTCAATTGTTTTTGTTGATACTCCCATTTTTGCCCCCCCTCAAAAAATATAACATCGGTCAATCCTATCATCATAGTAAGCGAGATGCATCACCTTGTTAAGGAACAGTCCGTCTCATACTCACCGGTCGGTTGACGGGATCCGCGAGGATCTCCGGTCGCACCTGCCGGAACTCCGGGAGCGGTATGGCGTTACGTACCTTGGGATCTTCGGATCCTATGTCCGGGGCGAGCAGAAGAAGACGAGCGATGTGGACATCCTGGTGGAATTCGACCGCCCGGGAACTCTCCTTGATTTTATCCATCTCCAGAATGACCTTGAAGACCTCCTTGGTGTCCGGGTTGACCTTGTGGAGAAGAGCGGGCTCAAACCCGCTATCAGGCCTTACGTTCTCGCAGAAGTTGTGCCGGTATGACGAGCCCGAAAGAGAAACGGAGTGCAACAGAGTACCTTTCCGATATGCGGGATGCGATCCATGCCGCCCGCGAATTCTCGCGGGACGTGACATTCGACGAGTTCCGGGGCAACCGGGAGAAGCAGTTTGCCATCATCCATGCCCTTGAGGTTATCGGGGAAGCGGCAAAGCAGGTACCGGCACCGGTGAGGGATGAGTACCCGGATATCCCGTGGCGGGATATTGCCGGGATGCGGGACCGGCTTATCCACGGATATTTCTCCGTGAATCTTGAACGGTTATGGAATACCGTTCAGGAGGATCTGCCCCGGCTTGAGGCAGCCCTTAAAAAAATGAACCGCGAATCCGGCTGAGTCGGATCGCTGCGACAACCTCTTTTCAGTCCGGCAACCGAAGTGCACAAAAATAGATAAAATTGTGCAATATTGTAGGGATGATTACGTGAATGGGGGGTTAATGGATACCGCACCCCTTTGATTATTGAATCGGTTTTATTAAGAAATTTTTAGGGAATTGTCACAACATCATTGAAAATTTTAATGCTGTTATAATTTCATAATGGCGTTAAAATTCTCATTCAGCGTGTTTTTAAAGAAAAACACCATCAAACAATCTGCATCATACAATTATATATGGTCGTAAGAATAACCAAGAAATTGTAGGACGGGGTTCACCGTACCTAGTAAGTCAGATGAACCTCGCCTGCCCGTAGGCATTGAGTCCATTTACTTCTGAGATAATGAAGATTTTGGTTCGTGCCTCTGTAATCTTTTAAAGGAGGTAATGAAAACATGAACCTACGAAAAATTGGCGTCGTCCTTCTGGCACTGTTGCTGGCAGGGATGGCGATGGTACCGATGGTGAGCGCTCAGGAAAATGATCAAGCTCGCCCAGCTGATGAGGCGAAAGTCCAGGAACTTATCAAGCCCATCGATGCTGATATCCATAAGATCGTTGACGAAAAAATACTCTATTCCGACAAGACTGGAACCAGAAGTTTTTTAGTACCTGTAAACGAGGTTATTGGAAAATATGACAAGAACTTGGATGGAATTGTCGATATTCTGGATAATCGGATGAATACTCATCTTGATAAAGCGAACAGGACCATCCTGAAAGAGATCATCGTCACCGGCGATTTCAAACGAATATCCAATGATATGGAACTGGAAAAACGCGGTCTTAAAATTGAAGACGCAAAAGTCATCACGCCAAAAATCCTCGGTGTCGTTAACACGACTGATGAAATCACCAAGCTCAGGACGGCCTCTCTGTTATCAGCACCTACTTTGACATTATATCAGGTGTCCTTTGATAAATACGGGGGATTTGGTACTGATAGTGCAGGAAGGTCGTTCAATATCAACGGACATAATGATCTGTATAAGGTATTGACCTGGGGTAATTCCTACCCGTATACCTACCGTCTCCATTATTATGATGAAGACCATCCGAACCCGGCACTGGATGCGACATATGATTACTACAGGTATTTACAAACCGGGACCTATGAGGATTCTGCCCAGTTCACCGTATGGGATGCTAACAATCTCCAGTACTCCCTGAGTTGGAGCGGTACCTATACCTTTGGATACCCGATTGGAAACCATGGTAGTATCACTCGTAACAATTATCCATGGATGTATGTTTCCAATATCTGGAACCATGATATCGGAACCGAGGACACGAATCCGTATATGTCCAAGATCGTAATGTCCGTGCCGTATTATCCCCAATAACCTTTTTTCCTGCGGAGTCTCATGGCAATTTCAGTGAATTTACGACAGATAGTAAGATAATTCCGGGGTTATGTCAGTACAGAAACCAGCTGTACCGGGCCGGTATAATGAAAGGACAGAAACAGTATGTATCCGTGAGGAAGATCTGAATCACGCGACACTCAAAATTGATTATTTATAATTACAACACATATAATGTGAAGTATCATGCAACAGGCAGACCGTTATAAAATTAAATTAATTGGTGAGATTTCCCGGTATTCACTGATTGGTTTATTGATATTCAACATCCTTTCATCATTCGTCATCCTGTTTATCAATGCTGAAACTTTTTTTCTTGGACAAAAGATTGCCGGAACGCCTGCCCTGGTTTATGCTCTGGGGCTCTTCCTTGTCACGGCCCTTGTGATGTTCTGTATTTATAAAAAAACAAAAGGGTATGTGTTCATCGCGCTCGCGTATGGAGTGTTTTATTTTATCGACGGATACCTTACCGTCTTGTACTATGACAGCCAAGCACCTACGCTGATCCATTGGATTATTCTGGTTTTATCTGTCATCCTGTCCGCTGTAACGCTCTTTGACAAACCCGGAAAATCTGCTGAAAAAACCGATGAAACTCCCCGCACAGTATTCACGGAGAAACCGTTGGCCGGAGTGCTGGTGATTTTGGGTGTTTTTTTTTGTTTTTTGCTCTATTCGTCAATTGCTGTTATCACGTATGAAAAAGAATACAACAGTTACGTCTACCAGATAGAGATTGATCCTGCTGCCCCGTTGCATAACGTCACCTTAATGATACCCTACCCATTCGGGATTTCACAAAATATCACAACAGTCGAAAACCTCACCGGGCATTCTGCGCCGTATTTCACGAACTATTCCCAGTCAATCGTGGAAACAGAAAATGGTAAAATGATAAAAATAACAGCAGATTCCATTGAAAAACCAGATACCGAATTACCGCAGGACCCGGTAAGGTTGTACCAGAGTATCTTAGTCACAGGTCCGATTAATTCTGTATATCCCCTCGATCGCGAACCAGTATTATTGCCAAAATATTCTCCTGAGCCGTCCTCGTGCAATGAAAAAAACAATCAAAGGAATTTACCGGGAAAAATACCGTTGAATTGTTCGGGGTATGAATCTAAAATTTTTGTATCATTTGAGACGGCCCCCTCCTCGCTGACAATTATCACGATATCCCTTGATGGCGAGCGTATGATCTCATCATCGCAGTCCCCAAGAAGGGAAGGGTACAAGGATAGTATCATCGCAACTGTTTCCGGAAATGCAGATGGCTGGTACAATGCTTCAGGCAGTCTACTTGCCGGGTGAATGGGGGATTATCTTCCTTTTTTGGTAATCATGTCAGATATCTTTGGTACTGGTGATGTATCCGGGGTTTAAAAGGAGCGCGAGGTAAAGATGGCGGAGGCCCGGCACGAGTTCGACTGGGACGAGCAGTTCCGTCTTGCTTTGTATGGGGACAATGCCCGGCGGATCCATGAGCGGGATGGGGAGACGGAGACCTGCTCGATGTGCGGGGATTTGTGTGCGGTCAAGATGGTGAACGAGCTGTTCGGGGAAGGGAAGAAGAAAAAATGAGAGTTTCTGGATTGAATATATCCTCATTTTCAGATATTCATCAAGAAGTACCCAATAATTCCCTTATTCAATGGAGGTTATTGTGAATTCATATCGCTTTAGAAAATTTTATTGGCTTCTAAAACGTTCATTAATATCCGAAATAACGAAAAAGGTATTAAATACTTAAAAATAAAATTTGCAGTTAGTAGAAGAGGTTCGATGGGCGTATGGTTGGAGCAGCTTTGGTTCTTAGTGAAGATGAAAAAATCCGCCGGGTCATGAGTAGGCTAAGTAAATCATCAGAAGTAGATAGTGCTACCGTATTACGTGCGGAAAAATTTCATAGAGAACTAAGTACTGTTTCGGTTGATGATCTTTTCAAAGAATTCACGATATAAATGGAACAACCCGCTGCAGACGCGGTGGACCGATTAATATATCCTTTCGATCAAATTCAATCTTTTTTAGGGAAATCCAAGCAAGCAAATTATTTGTGTGATTATCTCAAGTATTTTCATCCTAAGACGATCTTAATCGAAAGAGATTATGTCGATAAGGATTATCTGATTGATTTTTCCTCGTTTTATGCTCGCTCATTTAATGTTTCTGATAAATGGACTGTGAGGGTTCATGTATTCAAGGAGGATTTGTCTGAAGAGCACTTTCTCAGGATATTATCGAAATTTGATGAGAACGAACAAAAGGGGTTACAAGCGACATATCTCGGTTTTATTGTAGTAAAACCGGTGAAAGATTCCTTTGGTGAATATTACATCGGTCGTACTTGCTTAAGGACATATGATAAAGAGGAAAATGGTGAACGGAGGGAATATTTAACCCAAAATTATAACGTATCCTTGTTTGGAATACAACTTACAATTGAATCCCTACCGTTTCAATCTCAAGATTCCGCAGTGGGAGGATGTGCTACTACTGCATGTTGGGTTGCGTTACACCCATTACATTCGCTATTTGGATCGGGGACCTATTCCCCTTATGAAGTTACTGAAATGTCTGTATTTTTTCCAAACTTGAACAGAAATTTCCCTTCGTCGGGATTGACTTTATTCCAAATGAAAAGCCATTTTAACAATCTACGATTAGAAACGGAATTTATAGATCCAAATAAAATCGAACCTGTAGCAGCGGAATTTTATTCAGATAACGATGATATCGTCTCAGATGCTGTAAGGGCTTATACATCTCTGGGTTTACCTGTTATCGCTGGAATCTTACTATATGAAAATAACGAAGATACTGGATATAGAGAAATGATATCCGGCTATCACGCCTGTGTTATCTGCGGATTCCGCCATAAAAATGGTTCAATGAAGGAATTATACGTTCATGATGATCAAATCGGACCTTTCCATAGAGTTTATCCTGTTGGATCGTTTTCGAATTGGATGAATGAATGGATAACAAAATTAGGCAAATCAAAAATTGAAATTTTTAAGCTGATTGTACCCATTTATCCAAAATTAAGGTTGAGTTTTGGAAAAATTTATTCCATATATCTGAAAATGAAACGGGAATTGGAGGAAGACGATGAGGGACTTGAGGGTAAAATGGAATTGGAGCTCTTTTTGATAAGCCTCAATCGATATAAACGATTTCTCTGGAAGCATTCTTTCGATAATAAAACGGATGTCATGCGCAAGCACTTACCTCGTTTTTTATGGATTATAAGAAGTAAGTATGTGAAAAATGATCTAGTCAAAATAAAAAGCGATTATGCCTATGATGGCACATCAGTTTACCCGATAAAATTATTTGAATTAAATTATAAGTAGAATTCTTGAAAGCGGCGATAATCACTTAGAAAAGCGGGTTTTCAAACATCATCAGATTAGAATAGCGACTCCTTAGTATGATGACCCCTCATAGCGCGGATAAAGTCTGAACAGGTAATACCTGCTCCCTCCGTGAATCAATTTTTTATTAAAATATAGGGCAGGGGATATTCCCCACCCCGTTTGTTCTTCCTGCGTTACTCAGGCGTTCAGCTCATCCCAAAGCCGCGACCGTATCCGCCCACGTCTCGACCCGGCTCCGGATCGCCTCGTCCGAGAACGAGGTGAGCGTTACCTTCTCCCAGCTGAGGTTCACGAAGTAGATCTCGTCGTCGGCATCGTAGCATCGCATTGGGAACCTGCCCCCCACCCCCCCTCCGGCCCGCCCGGATCCCTGCTTTCACCAGACTCTCCGTCTGAAAAACCACCCGACCCTCAGCCGGAAGAGGTGGGAACCCCCCCTGGGGGTAGGGAGGGGGGTTGAGCGCCCATAAAAAAAATGTAAAGGGGGGGGTAGGGGGAGGACCCCCCCATGCCCGGGCAATGGATGGTCCGGCGGGTTACCCCCGGGTTCCCGGCCGGTCAAACGGTCGTGTTCAGCAGGGTCCGGTGCATCCCGTCCGTGTAACTGACCATGGAGACGACCACGCGATCGGTTGCGTTGGTACTATTGACCGTAAACGGCACTCTTGGCTCGGCGCGATACGTCCCATTGATTTTCTGGCCGTTGACGACAACCGTGAACCCGGCGTAGTCCGCGGTCTCGTTCCCGATATTTTGTATCGTTATGACCCCGCCGGTCTTTTCTGCGGTCAGGGTGATGTCCGGCAGCCGGGACTCGTAGGAGAACATGGATATCATCGCCGCAAAACCGAAGAGGGCCAGCAATAAGCCGGTAACTGCAAGACCGATGAAGACAAGGACTACCGCCGCGACAATGAACAGGACCAGGTGCGTGCGTTCAGGAGCCTTCCAGGGTATCTCACCGGCAAGCATCTTCCTGTTCCAGGTATACGCATCCCATGCCCCGAAAGCCCAGACAGCAAGGCCAAGGAGGAACGGCAGGAGCAGGTAACCGTTCAGGAAGGGAAATCCCAAAAAATCCAGGAGCCAGAGCGACCCGAGAAGCCAGAGGAACAACAGGACATATGTCGCGAGGTATATCGCGATACCCCGGAGGACCTCCCCGCAGTACACCTGCCCCAGCCCCGGGACCAGCAGGTATAACCCGCTCATGGGACGCTTGTTCTCATCCATGCATGAGGTTTTGGAACGGGAGGAAAATAAGGGTATGTGCCGCCGGGACCTCTCAGTTGTCGCCAGGTTTTTGGAAGCAGGCTGATACCGGTTGAATCAACGTCAGGGAATGCCAGGTGCAGGACGTCGTCACTTCTCCCCTGCAAGGGACTCCGCGACCTGCGCCATTGTCAGCGGCAGGGCTTTTGAAAACGGGATCGACCAGTTGAACAGGCCGCAGTCGATGGTCGCCGTCCCCCGGATGGTGACCTGGATACCCCCCCGGGTGACAAATGCCGCGAGTGCCCCGATGAGTGCCGTGTTCTGCGAGGTGACGGGGATGCGGACCATGGTGCTGCCCCCCGCAGGTATCCGGACCCTGCCGGTATTTCCGGCAGCGATCTCCCGGTCCCTGCCCCCCGAATTGCAGGTGACGGTAAACGGCAACTGCTGCAGGGTTACACCCAGCAAATTGGGGTTCTCCACCCGCACAGCCACCTCAAGATCGAGCGATGAGAGCGAGAGGCCCCGGACACGTACGCCCTCGAGGGTGACAACCGGGTCGTGCAGGACTGGCATACTACCATCGTGGGTCGTACCGGGGTATAATATTGGTGCACCGGGTTGTGCACGGTCTTTGCAGGACAAGGGCCACGGGGGGCGGCCATTATTCCGGTTAACCCGCGTTCAGGTGCGGATCCTGCCCCGGGTATAGGACGCCCAGATGCCGACGAGGCTGAGCACGGCGAAGATGAAGAAGGCAATGTTCACGCTCTGCTGGAGCTGGGGGTAGACTGCGGGGGAGATCGGGACGGTCCCGATGACCGCGGAGAAGACCAGCATGGCAATCGCGAGGGAGAGCATCTGCCCGACCGACCGCATGGTCGAGACCATGCCGGACGCGATCCCGAGGTACCGGGAATCGACCGAGCTCATGATGGCGTTCGTGTTCGGCGACGAGAAGAGTCCGTACCCGAACCCGAGCACCACAAGCCCGAGGATGATGACCGGAATCGGGGTTTCCGGCGATATGAACATCAGGATCACGAGTCCTGCCGTTGTGCAGGCCATGCCGGCGGTTGCAAGAATCCTCGGTTCGATGCTGTCCGAATAGTGCCCGGAGATGGGCGAGATGACCATCTGGACGACCGGCTGGGCAATGAGGATAAGCCCGGCCATCTGGGGGTCGATGCCCCGGTTGTACTGGAGGTACAGGCTGAGCAGGAACCCAACGGCAAAGACGACTGCATAATTGATGAGCGCGGCAAGGTTCGAGAAGAGGAACGCGGTGTTCTTCCGGAAGAGCGCGAGCTCGATGATGGGGACGGGAACACGCTCCTCCCACCGGATGAAGACCGCGAGGACGGTGATCCCGAACGCCATCCAGAGGATGCCGGGCAGGGTGGGAAGCAGGGTGAGGCCGTAGATGCAGCCAAAGAGCATCACCCCGTACAGGGCCGCGCCGGTAAGGTCGAACCGCCGCTCCCCGCTCTCCGCCCATTCCTGCGGGATGTACAGGACAGTTGCCACGATCACGATAAGGGCGAGGGGGATGTTGAGGAGGAAGATGCTCGGCCAGCCGATGTTGTGGACGAGCACTCCCCCGATGAACGGCCCGAGCGAGAGGCCGCCGTACACGGTTGCGGTGATGATCCCGATCGCCCGGCCGCGTTCCCCGGGAGGAAAGACCGCTGTGACGATGGCAACCGAGGTGGAAAAGACCATTGCGCCGCCAAGGGCCTGGATGACCCGGGCGATGATGATGACGCTGCCGGACCACGAGATCGCGGCAAGGAAGGAACCGATGGCAAACAGGGCGTTTCCGAGGATGAAGAATTTCTTGCGCCCGTACAGGTCGGCGAGTTTCCCGAACGGGACGATGCAGATCGCGGCTGTCAGGAGGTATGCGGAGGTAACCCACCCCAGGGTCACGGCGTCGATATCGAACGATGTGCTGATCGCAGGAAGCGCAACATTGAGGGACGAGACCGTATAGGGGACAAGGAAGGATGCGAGCGAGGCCACCAAAAGGAGTACCCGTTTATCCCCCGGTGCGGACATATGGGGAACGTTGGACGTGATCCGTGATTAGGGTAATTCCCCTCTCCTCCCTTCCCGCTGAAATCCCCGGCGTCAGAACCGCGAGAGATCTGTCCTTCCGACCACAAAGCACTCAATGCTTCTGGCCCAACCAATGCAGCATCATGTCATTACCACCGTTTTTTTACCAGGTATTCGAATCTCTCCCCCGGCAGGGCCCGGGCTGCACGGAAGCAACGCGGCATGTTTTCTCGCTTCTTCCAAAGCTGCCAGACGGAGCCCGGATCCTCGATATCGGCTGCGGCAGCGGGACACAGACCCGGGACCTTGCCGCACTCACGAGCGGCACAATCACCGCTGTCGATAACCACCAGCCATTCCTGGACATGCTCAATGCCCGGGCCAAAGAAGCCGGCCTGCAGGGAAGGATCCAAACCGTGAATGCCTCGATGGACGCCCTGCCATTCGACAAAGGATCGTTCGACCTCATCTGGTCCGAAGGGGCGATCTTCATTGTCGGGTTTGAGCAGGGTCTCACCCTCTGGAAACCGTTCCTGAAAAAGGGCGGGTACATGGTTGTCTCCGACGCCGACTGGTTTGAGCCGAATCCCCCCAAAGAGCTTGCGCAGTGGTGGGAGAGCGAGGGATACGTCCCGGTGCCTGAAGAGGAGATGAAGGAGCGGGTCAGGCGGACCGGGCTCCGCCTTGTTGCAACGTACCGGCTGCCGGAGTCCGGGTGGTGGGATAACTACCATGTCCCGATGCTTGCCCGGATTGTAGAACTCCGAAAGACCCACGGGCAGGATCCCGGCAATGCAGCCCTCCTCGACTCCTTTGAGCATGAGGCGGATATGTTCCGGAAGTACAAGCGGTACTACGGGTACACGTTCTTTGTTATGCAGAACCCGTGAGCGTGCCGGGCTCTCAGTGGTGGCCCGGCTTCTTCCTGCAGTGGCCGGAGCACATCTCCACGGAAAACCCTTCGCGTTTCATGGTCCACTGCAGGAGGGGCAGGATCGCGTCCCACAACTCTTTCCCGTCATCGGTCAGGTAATACTCGACCCGTGGCGGGATCTCGGCAAATGCCTCCCGCCCGACAAACCCCTCTTTCTGCAATGATGCAAGCGTATCGGTCAGCGTCTTGGGGCTGATCCCGTCCAGCTCCTTCATCAGGTCATTGAACCGGATCCGCGGCGTGTTTCCCAGCACGTGAATGATGAGGAGGGCCCATTTCTTGGAGATGGTATCGATGACCCCTTCGAGCGGGCAGGGGCAGAGACGCTTACTATCCTGCGACATAGTGACTATATTACTATAAACTTTGTAGTATTAATACTATCCAGAAGATTGTAATTGTGGAAAACCGCAAAGGAGGTGAAATACACAATGTTTGCCCATGAACAGTCATGTCACGGCGCTTGCGCGTGCGGGTGTGGCGGGATGATGTCCGTCGAGGACGAGATCAAGGCGCTCGAAGTCCACTCTGCGCACCTGAAGCTCCAGCAGGAGATGATCGAGAAGAGGATCGCCGGCTTAAAGAAAGCCGCGAAGTGATTTAACCTTCCGCGTCTTTTTTTAAACCCTCACCGTACCCTTTTTTCACCGCCACGCAGAAATCCCCCGGCATCCCTCAGGTACATATCCATGACCACAACCATTGACCGGCGATTACAGATCCTGGCGACTTCCCTTAACGCAGATTACTATGGCGTGGCGGATCTCACCACTGCCCGCGAATTCATCCATGCGCAGGGCGGGGAGCGGGTGAGCAGGTACCCGCGGGGAGTCGTCATCGGCATGCGGCTGCAGGAAAGTCTCGTGGAACTCCTCCCCGATGGTGACAAAGCGGGAGCGATCCTGTACAAGCACGCCAGCTACGATGTGGTCAACAGTGCCCTCGACCAGATCGCGCTCCGGGTGGCAAACCATCTCCAGCATGCCGGGTATGGTGCGTTTCCTGTCCCTGCGTCGAAACGGACGGACGACGAGCACATTTGCGGGATCTTCTCCCATAAGCTTGCGGCACACCTTGCCGGCCTCGGATGGATCGGGAAGAGCTGCCTGCTCATCACCCCCAGCCACGGGCCGAGGGTACGGTGGGTGACCGTGCTCACGGATGCCCCGCTGGAACCCACGGGATCCCCGATAGAGCCACGGTGCGGGAAGTGCACGGCCTGCGTTGATATCTGCCCGGAGCACGCGTTTACCGGCCGGATGTTCTCGCCGGATGAGCCCCGCGAGGCACGGTTCGATGCAGCGGCCTGCGACCGGTATTTTAAGGAACAGGAGAAGAAGCAGGGTGTCGCCGTCTGCGGGCTGTGTTTGTGGGTCTGTCCGCACGGGCGGAAGGCGGGGGAGAAGCCGGGTATTCCAAAAACGAAAAAAAAGTAAGTGAGCCGGCCCCGGCTGCCGGTTTTTGCCCGACTGATGTGCCGTGACCGATCAGCCCGCCTCAGGGCACCCGTCTGAAGGAGTCGACGATGATTGCCTCCGGATCCCCGACGTCCATGAAGACGAGCTCGATCTCGTTCTCCGAGAGGATCCAGCCATCGTTGTGCTCGTTGGTCTCAAACTCCACGATCCGGAGGGTCTCCCCGTCATGGGCGATGATTCCGGCGAACTTATCGGTCCTGACCGTCCCGTTCCGGTAGGGGATGAGCATGCTGCCGGCAAAGACCCGGTCCTTCTGGAAGGTGACGGACATGGTCATGGTTGCAAGACCGGTCTCCTGGTACCCGATCCCCTCGAAATATCCCCGGGCGGGACCGGTCCAGTTGCCGAGCAGGTCCGGGATGGCATGGGGTGTTGTGTACAGGCCCGGCCCGGGGTTTGGGTGGGGTGTGGCTGTCGCCGGGGTGCTTTGCGCCGGGGGAACAGCGGATGTACACCCGCAGGCCAGCACGGTAAAAGCGATGATCAGGATGAGGATTGCATTTTTCATACACAGGGAATTGCAGGAATCGGGGATAAAGGTGCCGGGCGGCCGGTGGCGGAACGGCCTGGCGGACGCTGCCGGGATAACCGTCTCCCCGGACAGAAAACCTCTTTGCCCCCGGGATAAATCTCCTGTCACGATGAAACCGGCAGAAGAAAAGAAACCACGGGTGTACATCTCCGGCCCCCTCTTCACGCAGGCGGAACGGGCGTTCAACGAGCAGGTGAGCGCCTTTTTCGAAGAGCAAGGATACGGGACCTTCCTCCCCCAGCGCGACGGGCTCCTGCTTGCAGACCTGCTGGCCCGGGGCATGACGGAGGCAGAGGCTCTGGAGCGGATCTTTCTCCTGGACGTGGAGACCATCGCGGGCTGCGACCTCTTCCTCTTCAACCTCGACGGCCGCGTCCCGGACGAGGGGGCCTGCGTGGAGCTCGGCATCGCGTTTGCACAAAAAAAGCGCTGCATCGGGCTCAAGACCGACTGCCGCACGCTTATGGAGGGCCTCGACAACCCGCTCCTTCTCGGGCCGCTTGAGGGCCGGCTCGCCCGGTCCATCCCGGAACTGGACCGGTTCCTGTAGCCGGAGAGCCTGCGGGGCTGCCGGTACGAGCAGTCCGGCCCGTCACCGGTTCCCCGGGCTCTCTCTATGGAGATGCACCAGCAGCCGATCGGATGCCAGGATGCAGGGAAGCAGCATGGTAAAACAGCCTACTATCGTGAGGCCCGGAAGCTCGGTTGACGCGTACTCCAGGAACCGGGAGAAGTGCATCAGCAGCGGAACGCAGGCTATCACAAGGAGTGACGGACCGATCTGCCGGGCGTTGAACCGTATCTCCAGGTACTTGAATGCGAAGAGGATGATCGTGTAGATGAGGATGTACCCGAAGTAATTGCCGTACGGTATCCCGAAATACGGCGAGCCTGCCGCCCAGTGCCACTGCCCGTAGAAATCCACCTGCACCGGGTCTGCCATCATGTCGATCCCCATGACGATCGCGCTTGCGATGAAAGAGACAAAGAGCGATCGTTTCCACCAGCTCTCTATCGACGAGACAATAATGCCGTCCACGAGAAGATTCGCGATGAAATAGGACATGAAGAAATAATAGGCATAATGCTCGAGCCCGAGCAGGATTGGCGTCCCGCCAATCGCGGGGCCGGGGAATGCCTCGGTATACGAGTACGTCCCCCCGAACACGCCGATATGGCCGCTCAGGAACTCAAGGGTCCAGAACAGGATGCTGATCCCAAAAAGCCCGATGAGGGCATTTTTGAGCCCCCGGAAATACCAGAAACAACAGAACGCTGCCAGGGTAGCCGAACCCATTTTCATGTACGCCATGAAGGGGAGAAGGGGGAGGTGCAGGCCCAGCAGCGGGAGAAGGTCGGCGCTCAGCATGATGTACACGAAGACCGCGATCGATACGACAGCACCTGAGATGATGATCCTGTTTTTTGTGGGCATGGTTTCCGGGAACAGCTGCAAAGCACTCACGCTCAATTGAAGGGGTTCCTGTGAAGGCTGATAATAGTTCTCTTCGCATGGGCTCTTCCCGCATTTCGCTGTCGTTGCCTGCGCCCGGGGGTCCGGGAAGCTTGAGGAAGAACCAGGTGTTGCCGGTATCTGCGGGCTGTGCCTATACGTGTGCCCGCACAGGAGGATGTGGGGATGAACAAATTCAGGAGAAATTATTTTTTACCGCTTCCCGATAACTCCGCTCCCACGACCCCCGCTCCACAGGATGATAGAGGGGAGCCGGTTTTTAAGAACCACCCACCCTTCTTCCGGGTCGTTTGCGGGATTGTATGATTGGCCGCCCCTCTTTTATGCACGGCCCTTTTTTTTATAGCGCCCTGACCCCCGCAACCGGCCTGTTCTCTCGTAAGGGGGGGTAGCTGCCTCATGGATTCATGACAACGATACCGTAGTTGAGCGCCATTGCAAGTGTTACCCAGCAGATGTAGGGAATGAGCAACAAGGCGGCACTCTTCCTGACCCGGTGGAATGCTGCAATCGTTGCTGCTATCAGGAACCAGAGGATGATGATATCGGCAAGACCGAGGACGGGTGACTGTAACCCGAAGAAGAAGAACGACCAGAGGACATTGAAGACGAACTGGATGCCAAACATCGCAAGCGCGATCCTGACTTCGCGCCGCCCGGTGCCGGCCTCCCAGATGAGAAAGAGTGCTATTCCCATCAGGGTAAAGAGCGTGATCCAGACCGGTGCAAAGGCCCAGGACGGCGGGGTGAAGAATGGTTTTTCAAGAGCGGCGTACCACGAGCCGGGACCGGCTGCTGTGACAAGTGACCCGAGGCTTCCGATACCGTTGCAGATGACAATCGTGGCCATCAGTTTCGGGAGGGAACGAAAAGACGGGAATGGACCATCCATGAGGTGTTGTTATACCATCCAAGTAATAATCCTCACCCCTGCCCGCAGACTGCAGGCGCACCTGCACCCGGCATCTCCCCGATTTTGCGATAACGCCCGGATAACCTGTCCGGAAATAGTGTTGCCACCCCGGCAAAAATCTCACAGAGATATCGCGTGCGACCCGAGCGAAGAACGCGTTGCTTTCTTCGAGTCAGGGCTGGCGCAAGGGGGGTATTAAAAAAACTAAAATTATTTCTGTATCAGCCTGAGTATCCGGACCGCCAGCCACGCCGCATTGTCCCCGTTGTCCACTCCAACGCAGGCGACCGGGACTCCCTTTGGCATCTGGGCGATGGAGAGGAGCGAGTCCATACCATTCAGGGTCCCGCTTACCGGAACGCCAATGACCGGCTTGTCGGTTTTCGATGCGATCACGCCCGGCAGGGCTGCGGAAAGGCCGGCGATCGCGATGTAGATTTTTACCTTACTGGTCTTGATGTAGGCATCAAGCTTGTCCGGGTCACGGTGGGCGGAGATGATCTGGGCATCGTACGATACCCCGTTCTCGTCAAGGACCTTCTTGACCTTGTCCGTAATCTTTGCGTCCGATGCGGATCCCGAGATGATAGCAACGTCAGCCATGATAGCCATCCAAACATATATTGTGCTTATCCAGATATACTATGAGCAGATCCCTATGGAAAAAGAACTCCTCCTGATGCTGCCCGGCCCCGTCCCGATACCGGAACGGGTCAGGTTTGCCATGTCGCGTCAGGCAATAAACCACCGCAGCCCCGAATTCGGTGCCGCGTATGCCGACTGTGTGCGGGTACTCAAGACCACGTTTGGCACCGCCAACGACCTTTTTGTCCTCAGCGGGTCCGGAACGGCCGGCATGGAAGCCGCGATTGCCAACGTGGGAAAGGACAAGGAGATCGCCTGTATCGTCAACGGCAAGTTCGGCGAGCGGCTCCTGAAGATCAGCCAGCGCTACGGGAAGGCGCACGAGATCAAGTCCGAGTGGGGCACCCCGGTCGACCTTGAAGCCCTGAAGGCCCGGCTCGAAGCCGGTGCACAGGTCGTAACGCTCGTCCACAACGAGACTTCGGCAGGTATCAAAAACCCGGCCGAGGAGATCGGGAAGCTCTGCCGGAAGCACGATGCCCTTTTCATCATGGACGGCATCACGTCCATCGGCGGCGACGTTGTCGAGGCAGACAAGTGGGGCGTGGACATCGCCATCACCGGCTCGCAGAAGTGCCTTGCGGCACCCGCCGGCCTTGCCATGGTCTCGGTCAGCGCCCGGGCCTGGGAACGCATGACGAAGAACCCGCCGTACTACCTTGACCTTGCAGCGTACAGGAAGAGCGCAAGCGGCAAACCGATGGAGACGCCGTATACGCCGGCAGTCCCCCTCTTCCTTGCACTCCGCGAGGCCTGCCTCATGATCGAGGAGGAAGGCCTCCCCGCACGGATCGCCCGGCACCAGAAGATGTCCGGCGCCGTGCAGGCAGCCGCAAAGGCATGGGGCCTCTCGCTCTTCCCGAAGATCGACAAGCTGCACAATTACTCCTCCACCGTAACCGCAGTAGAGTACCCTGCCGGTGTCAAGGACGACGACATGCGGGGCATCATCAAGAAGATGGGCATCGTTATCGCCGGCGGCCAGGACCACCTCAAGGGCAAGATCTTCCGCATCGGCAGCATGGGTGCGGTCAGTGCCCCGGAGATCCTCGCCACCCTTGCAGCAACCCAGCATGCCCTCCGGAAGTCCGGGTTCAAAACCAAAGGCGACGGTGTCGAGGCGGCATCCGAGGTGCTGGGATGAGAGTGGGGGTCGCTGACACCACTTTCTCCCGCGTCAACATGGGAGCCATCGCTGTCGATGAGCTCAAAAAACACGCCAGTGTGGCCATTGAGCGGGTAACGGTACCGGGGATGAAGGACCTCCCCGTTGCCTGCAAGAAACTGATCGAGGAACGCCGGTGCGATATCGTCATGGCGCTGGGCATGCCCGGGGGCAAGGACAAGGACAAGATGTGTGCCCACGAGGCCTCGCAGGGGCTCATCATGTGCCAGCTCATGACGAACACGCACATCATCGAGGTCTTTGTCCACGAGGACGAGGCAAAGGACGACCGCGAGCTTGCGTGGCTCATGGAGCAGCGCACCCGGGAGCATGCGGTCAATGCCGTGAAACTCGTGCTCCACCCCAAAGACCTGGAACGCGAGGCGGGAACCGGGCAGCGGCAGGGCTTTGCCGACGCCGGCCCGGCCCGGAAATAAGACCGACCCTAAGAGTATAAGTCAATTTACACGAGATGATTAGAGTATGTGTGACACCAACCCCATAAAACTCGGATTCGTTGTCGCGGAGTTCAACCGCGACATCACCTACATGATGGAGATCGAAGGCCGCGAACATGCAGCATTCCTCGGCGCAGAAGTGACCGAGTGCCTCTATGTGCCCGGCGCTTACGACATGCCCTTAGCGATCAAGAAGATGCTTACCACCGGGAAAGTTGATGCTGTCGTTACCATCGGCTGCGTCATCGAGGGCAACACCCAGCACGACGAGATCGTGGTGCAGCACGCGGCCCGGAAGATCATCGACCTCTCCTTAGAGTTCGGCAAGCCCGTCACGCTCGGCATCTCCGGGCCCGGCATGACCCGGCTCGAGGCCAACGAGCGGATCGACTACGCAAAGCGGGCTGTTGAATCCGCCATCAAGCTTGTCAAGCGATTGAAATGAGGCCGCTGTCGGAGAAAATTGCCGGCGTTGTCGAGTCGGCAACGATCGCCATCTCCAACCGGGCCAAGAAGATGCAAGGAGAGGGTATCGACGTCATCAGCATGTCGATCGGCGAGCCCGACTTCGATACCCCCCGGCACATCACGGATGCCTGCATTACGGCCCTGAACCGGGGCCAGACGCATTACGCCCCGAGCAACGGTATCCCCGAACTGACGGGCGCCATCGCCGAGAAGATCGTGCGGGAGAACAAGTTCCCCTGCACGCCCCAGCAGGTCATTGTTGCCGCCGGGGCCAAGCAGGCCATCTACGAGGCATGCGAGGCCGTCCTGAACCCGGGCGACGAGACGATCATCCTCACCCCGGCCTGGGTCTCCTACGAGCCCTGCGTCCAGATCGCCGGCGGAAAAGTAATAAAACACGCGATCAACCCGAAAACCTTCCAGCTCGACGACTCCCTTCTCGAACGGGTGAATGCCCGGACCAAGATGATCGTGGTCAACTCCCCGTCGAACCCCACGGGCTCCGTCTTCGACATGAAGTCCATGAAGCTCGTGGCAGACCTCTGTGAGGATTACGACATCTATGCCATGTCGGATGAGATCTACGAGAAGATGGTGTACGGGAAGGAGCATGTCTCGCTTGCAGCACTCGGCGACATGGCCCAGCGGACCATCACCATCAACGGCTTCTCGAAGGCCTATGCCATGACCGGCTGGCGGCTCGGGTACGCGGTGGCCCCGAAGAATATCATCACCGAGATGTCCAAGGTGCAGCAGCACACCATCAGCCAGGCAACGACCTTTGCCATGTGGGGCGGGGTTGCGGCACTCAGGGGCGACCAGTCCTGCGTTGAGGAGATGCGCAAGGAGTTCGACCGGCGCCGGAAATATGTCATCTCCGAACTGAACCTGATGGGCTACGAGACCGCACCGGCCGACGGGGCGTTCTATGCGTTCGTGAAGGTTGCCGGCGACGATATGGAAGTGGCGTCACGGTGGCTTGAGAAGGGGCACGTGGCAGCGACCCCGGGCAGTGCGTTCTATGCGCCGGGGTGGGTCCGGCTGTCGTATGCGACATCGATGGAGCGGTTGAAGGAAGCGATGGGAAGGATTAGAAGGGTTGGGTAAAACCCGGGCCACACTTTTCACTCTTTTTTTGATTGTAAATTGAAAAATAAACGGAGCTAATTATTTCCTCTCAACTTGATGATAGATCAATAAATGGAATTGTCTGATAAGGATAAGGAATTGGCACTTGCCACAAAACAAAATATTCGACAACTCGCTAGTGATTTCTGTTCTCCTTTCTAAAATTCATAAAAATCGAGACGAATTACTTATCGAACGATTTTGCAATCGTGCGAATTCTGTAATATTCAATGAATGGCGCAGATTAGGAAACAATAACACCTCTAAAATAAAAAGACCTATGGGGATTCAGGATGGTTGTCTCGATATCTGTAGACACTCTTTTGCGGTGGATTGACGGCAAAGAAGACGAGCATTGTGAGTTTAAAGAAGCAAAGTACAGTTTTAATTCAAACGAACTTACGGATTATTGCATAGCTTTAGCAAATGAGGGCGGGGGTCTCCTCATTTTAGGTATAACAAATAAAAAACCAAGATCTGTTATTGGCTCTCAAGCATTTCTCAATTTAGATGAAGTTAAATTTCAATTATTACAGCGTATTCATATCAGAATTGATGCAACTACCCAATTTTTAGAAGAAAAACGAGTTGTTGTTTTTTTAGTTCCACCACGACCAATCGGAACCCCGTTGCAATATAATGGAAGATATCTAATGCGCAGCGGGGAATCTCTCGTCTCAATGACCCCAGAACAGCTTAAAATAATTTTTTCCGAAGGTCAACCTGATTTTTCTTCTGATATATGTCAAAATGCATCCATTAACGATCTTGACCCAACTGCAATTTCGATTTTACGAGAAAAATGGGCAATAAAATCAAAAAACGAGAATTACCTCAAAAAAACGGACGCAGAGATTCTCCGAGATGCAGAATTAATGGATTCTAATGGCGGAATTACATATGCCGCAATTATTTTATTAGGTTCTTCCGCCACTCTTGGAAAATTTTTGCCAAATGCTGAAATAATTTATGAATATCGCAGTGATAAATCTTCAATTCCATATCAGTATAGATCAGAATATCGTTGCGGGATCTTATTGTGTATAGATAAGATTTGGAATGAGATCAATTTGAGAAATGAAGTCCATCAGGTCAAACATGGCCTTTTAAGTGAAGATGTTAAAGGATTCAACGAAGATGTTGTTCGTGAAGGTTATCTAAACGCTATCTGCCATCGAGAATATCGTATGGGTGAATCCGTATTTATTCGTCAACAACCCAAATTGTTGGAGATTGAAAGCCCCGGCCGATTCCCCCCTGGTATAACTCCCGATAATATATTAGATCGCCAAAGCCCTAGAAACCGAAGAGTCGCAGAAACGTTTCAAAAAATTGGACATGTTGAAAGATCTGGGCAGGGGGCAGACACGATGTTCCGAATCATGATCGAAGAAGGGAAATCCCGCCCCGATTATAGTAAAAGCGATGAACATCGCGTTTTATTGAGATTGTGTTCGGAAATTAAAGATCCACAATTTTTAATGTTTTTAGATAGGATCGGCCAAGAAACTCTGAAATCATGGAGCGTTCATGATTTAATTTTGTTAGATGATATTCGACAAGGTAAAATTAGAAAAGCGGATGATAGAATTCGCCAATTTATTGAACGAGGAATTGTCGAGCATGTTGGAGGTAGCGGGAAATCATCTCGGTATATTCTCTCAAAACGCTTCTATTCCTTTATTGGGAAGAGAGGTAAATACACGCGCGAAAAAGGTCTTGATAGAGAGACGAATAAGGCACTCATAATTGAGCATTTAAACAACCACAATTCGGGTAAAATAAAAGAATTTGAAGAGGTTCTTCCGTCTTTAACTCGCTACACAATTTATTCAATGCTAAAAGAATTGAGACGATCTAATAAAATAAAATTTGTAGGTAGTAATAGAAGATCAGGTCATTGGGAAAAAGTGTAATTTGTGAACAATGTTTAGTTTGTTTAAATTGTTTAGTTTGTTTAAACTTAAACTAAAAACTTGTATTAAAATTGATTAAAACTAAAATAGATTACGTTTTAAGGTTTTGAATTTTTAATGAAATTTGAAATCGTTGTAATGAATGACAAGTACAATTTAAGTAAATTCAAGTTGAGTCACTTTCTCAATTCTCCTTTAACTCATTTATACAATTGATTAGAATTTGTTTTTGATTTTAACACGACTCTTGGATCGTGTAAAAAATTTTTTAGAGGCATTTAATTCAAACTTCAATTTGGTCTGTCGAAAGTGATTTAATGACATCGTTTTATTATAAATATTGTGAATAAAATCTCGATTAATGGTTTGTTAAAGGACGATCTAAATTTGAACGTTTACGATATTGTCCAAGATCTGATCGAGGATTTTAAAATAAAAGGAGACACACGAGTTTTCATTAAAGACGAAGTAAAAACGTATCAATCGAATTTGTTCGGGAAAAGAGATATTATGCCCGATATCCTTCATCGGCAATTTACGTATACCAACGAGATCATCATTGAAAGAGGTGTTTTTAAAAAAATAAACTTTGATGAACACCCTGAAATTTTAAAGACATTAATTGCTCATGAATGTAGCCATATTTCTCATAATGACCCTCTAATTTTTGCAATTTTAAGTGTATTTGGATTATTTGTAGTACTAATTAGTGTACTAGTTGTGAATTTCTTTTTTCACAATTTACTATTGTCTCTAATTGTGGCGGTGTTGACGTTTATAATCGTGTGGAGACTAAAAATCGTTGGCGAGTAACGGTTGAGACGCGCTGCGATGAGGAGGCAGTAATGATTACGAAAAATCCCGCAGCATTACAGGAGGGACTAAAAAAAATACATATAGAATTTGATGATGCAATCAAAATTGCAAAATTTCAAGAGAAAATTCCAATGTATTTTCGAAGATTGAAATACTGGATTCTTGGGGATACGCACCCAAAACATTTCGAACGAATTGCTCTGTAGAAAACCTCAACGGTGAGAAATAGTAAGAATCTGTGAATGTTACAGACAATCATTTTATTGGCGATTTCTTTGATCTGAATGCGGAATCTTCGGGCTTTGAGATCCCCACTGAATTTTCTTTTCAGGACCGAGAATTTGTTTTCGACGATTTGTCGTCTTGGATAAATAATGTCATTGAACTGGCGAGCCATTTCCTGACGGTAAGTGCCCCCGATAATCTCGTTATTCCAGGAACGAATAGGGATAACCGAATTGGCATGAAGGTCTTCTCGGATCAGTCGATGAACCGCTTCAGAATCGTATCCTTTATCCATGACGTAACAATCGGACTTTCGGATTTTATGACATTGTCGGAGTAATTTCTCTGCATGCCGGGTATCGTGGACCCGGCTTTTTGAGGCTACGAATCCGGTAATTACCTGTTGTTCAGTATCAACTGATATCGAAGTTTTCAGGAAATGTTTTCGGATCTTACCGGTTCGTTCTGAAAAATAATGGCTGCAGTACCCGCTCGTAAAACCGGATGAATCGATTGCGGTTATGGGAATAATATCATCATTGGAATAGAACAGGTTCACCGTCTTTCTGAAGGTCAACCGAAGATATACAGATTTTATCCGTGAGAGAAATTTCTGGAGCGTTGTGAAATGGGGTACTACAGATAGATCGATGGTTTCCTGAACTCCTTTCATGTCTCCGACATCTTCAATAAATTCCCGATAGTGCTGGTTACGGAAATCTTTGAACAAAATCAGAATGAGCAGTTGGGGTTGGGTGTAGACCTTCTTTGAAAATTTACTCGAATATGGATTGAGATGCGTTGACTTTACGACTGAAATTGCTGCTTGGATAAACCTGATATTCCGGCTCGCTAATTTCTTAATTGTCTCCTTTCTATTTGACTTCACAATCAAGAAAAGGAGACACTGTACCT
>JGI24732J26686_1000193_pt1 | contig 41139 bp, 45 predicted proteins | sample EPASupsiteHSE623_FD_26686 | JGI IMG/M metagenome (IMG submission 26686)
TATAGGATTCTCGAAGTCCCCAGTCAGTAAGAGAATTCACGATGGTAAATAGTTATATTAGTATATAATACTTTCGATGATTAGTTTATAGGAATCCTCGATCATCAGATTTTATTCGTCCCTGCGAGTTAAAGAGTCTTTCAGATACGATGGCGATTCGCTAATTGGCAGATGGAAAAATACATGAGAGATTATCAAGCTGTGTATCAAGCTGTGCAGAATTGCTTCATGTGATGAGAACCCCCAATCTTTTTGGGCCAAGCAATATGCCCTGGGTGTCTCAAGGCCGACGGGCCCCCCTGACCCCGCGTCCGCGGGGAACACCTAAGAATAAAAGCCCGATCTAGGGCAGAAGTATGATGGACTCAGATCCACATGCATTCAAATCTCATTGCGGCATAAGGGGCATGCTATCGCATCCATAGAACTGATCTGGGCCAGCGCTTGCCTATCAATGTAAATGTCCCCTGTGGCCACGGGGTCAGGGGGGCCGTCGGCCTGAGAGGCCCAGTAGTTAGTGCCTGGCCCAGAAAACGTTCATGACTTATCGGTCACCCATGAGGATGAAAAAGATCCCTGAATCGAGACCATTTTCGTACTAAGCTCTGGTAATTCTCCTCAGATCGATGCTCTCAATCTGAATCCCGAGAGTACGCCAACCCCACAACCGAGGTGCAAGATCGAGGCCAAAGGTCATGTCATTAATCAGATCATAGGTCGCGGAGGTAAGAGATCGCATCCTCTGCAATATCGAAGTGCTTTGCCAGGCCCTTTTTACGCTCATCAGCTCCCTTGAGGGTCCCAGCAACTATCCGCCCATCCTCTTCGAGGGACACAGGCTTTGATGTGGGCTTCCTGGCGGTTGTGCTATTCATCACATTTAGCTAGTGCAGTTAGGCTTAAATAACTATACATTTATGCTGTAAGCGGTTTACCTTGATATGTCCATTTATAGGGCTTTGCCATAGTCTGATTGAAGTATCTTGTAAAACCAAGAACTTTATTTTTTAGGTCTTCAACAGATGTAAAATTACCTCTCTTGAGAAGTTTCCTTGCCAAAATGCTAAACCAGATTTCGACCTGATTCATCCAAGAAGCATGTTTAGGCGTATAATGGAAAACGATCTTATGGTTTGTATCAGTCAAGAAGGTTTCGCGCGTCTTCATTGACTGCAAAATGCCACTTTCGTCTTTGGTTCCTAAATCGATGTTTATCTCTGATACCTTTGCCACATATCGCACAAGTGATTCTGATTTATGTGTATTGAGGTTATCAACAATAAAATGCCACTTGCCTACGATCGGATAACGTTCAACAGTTGATCGAATATGCTCAGCAAAGTCTTTTTCATTGCGTGTACTGCCATAAGATATAGTGGCAATTTTGCCATTATCCACCTCAAAATTAACTATAAACGATAAGGTTCCATGCCGAATATAATCAAATTCTATTCGTTCCACCTTACCAGGTGCCATCGGCAACCCTGGATGTTTGCGCTCGATCGCTTGAACACCGGTCATTTCATCGGTGCTGATTACGATTTCATTATTTTGCGATTTTTCAGGAGCTTGTCTATACAATGTATTGATATCGCTTACTTTTTTGTCGAACTCTTCGTCTGGCTCTGGTGTAAGCCATGAGCGTACCTTTTCCAGTTGGAGACCCCTTTTTTTAGCACTCTGGATGCATGGCGGGGTGAAATCTTATTTGTGATGCCACGCCTCTTGATTTCATCTGCGATCTCCCTTCCGGTCCATTGACTGATCGGAAGCCCAGCATCTTCAGGTTTCTCACAGGCTAATCCCATAATTTGACAAATTTGGTCAGCTGTAAGTCTTGGCGGTGCACCTGGCCTGGGAAGGTCTTCCAAACGATCTTCAATGCTCAAGTCCTCAAGAGAAATCGGCTGTAAATCTAGCCAACGTTGCCGCCATAATCTGACGGTGTCACGATTTATTCCTAGCTCTCTGGTGATTTCGCTATTGCTTTTGCCTGCTGAGGCCAAAAGAACTATGCGGCCTCGGAGGGCCTTTTGCTGACTCGTATTGTGCCTATGGACAAACTTCTCTAAACCTTGGCGCTCAATCGCAGTCAAGCTAATCTCTAATGGCTTTGGACCTGGTATATTTTTCATCTTATAATAATCTAATCCAGTCTCATATATCTGTATGACTATTTAAGCTTTTGTGCACTAGTGCATGAAGGCGTAATTAAGTTCACATTTCCCTGAGTAGGTAGCGCTCTATCGAGCTTCAAATCCGGGTCATGGGTCAGAGATCTGTCAATCAGTTCTTGGTAGCGCATTATGCTCTGAGCTTCTGTTGACGGCTGACTATTGGTCAAGCCTAATTCGAAGTGCGCTATACTCTATGCTTCTGGGCATCTGCCCAGACGTTAGGGTTGGATCACGCATATCATGGCCTGGGATCTGCCTGCAAGCGCACCACCCAGAAGCATAGTCTATCCTGATGTATCTGTGGACTTGTTTTAGCCTCAATGTACTAGGCAAAAAAATCATGTCGCGTAAGGGTGGTTGACCCTTCGTCCTGACTGCATTGTGGCATGTTTTGCCGCTGGCACCCCAGGTACGGGAAGGAGGATCATGTGTCATGCTCTCACCCGGACTCATTATGGACGAGCTCCTCACCGGCATGAAGGCCGGGGATTCTGCGCTGTTACAAGTTGATGATGAGCATATCTCGCCGCGGACTTGGCTATGTGACACTCCTATCATTGATCGCAACTTTCATAGGATCTTCAGGGATATACTCATTTGAGAGTGGCGCGGATGCCGGTTTTAAGACCTGTGGAGACGCGCTTTGGCCGACGGGATGATGCTCATCACCATGGTGTCCGGGCACTGTGGTCTGAGCCTGGAGGGCCGCATCCCTGCACCTCTTCCCGGGCTTCATGCCTTCGACGTTTTTGGATATATAACCCGGGCCCTGGCCAACTACTTCGATGGGCGTGAGATCTCTGATGGCAGATCCAAGCATAGACCGGCAAAATCAATTGAGGATCTGAGTATAGATTTGGATGTATTGTAGTCAGAGATAAAGGAGCTATCAGAACTGATAAAAGGGGAATGCAATGCCAGATCGGGCAATAAATGAGAATTCGGCTGCATTTCGACCATTTGCAAAGCTTTGGCTATGGTAGCTCATCGGCCTTAGACTTCTGAGGCGGTTTGATCCCGATCCTGTAACAATCGTTATCGGCTGTTGGGGTCCAGGCTAGGTTAAACTTAAGTATCAATCGTTCCAAGTGGCATTTATAGCATGGAATTCGCATCACACTCAGTTTACGGGGCATGATAATTTGGCACCTTTCATAGAGATTAGGGATCTTACAGTTCGTTTTGGCGAAGTTGTTGCCCTGAGCAACATCAACCTTGAGATAGAGGAGGGCGAATCGGTAGGAATCTTGGGTAGGAGCGGATCTGGCAAGAGCGTGCTCATGCATGTGCTAAGAGGCGTGGAGTCATTTCCAGGCATCAGCGGAAGCGTGATCTACCACGTGGCCAGATGCAAGGGATGCAGGCACGTTGAGCCGCCCAGCCACGCGGGAGAGAAGTGCAGGTGCGGCGGCATTCTAGAGCCTTCTGATGCAGATTTCGCTAAACTGGATACCAACGACCCCCTGAGGAGAGATATCGTCAGGAGGATCGCCATAATGCTTCAGAGGACCTTCGCCCTTTATGGCGATGAGAGAGTCATAGTCAACGTTATGAGGGCCGTAGAGGAATCCGGTGACACCATAACCGTCCACAGGGCTGCAGACCTGCTAGAAGAGGTGAGCATGTCTCACCGCATGATGCATGTTGCAAGAGAGCTCTCAGGCGGCGAGAAGCAGAGGGTGGTCCTGGCCAGGCAGCTGGCCAAGTCGCCAATGGTGCTTTTAGCTGATGAGCCCACAGGAACCCTCGACCCGGCCACGGCCGAGCTGGTCCACGAGTCCATAAGGCGCGCGGTCAAGGACTTCAGGATGACGCTGATCATCACCAGCCACTGGGAGGATGTGATGGTGGACCTTGCAGACAGGGCCATACTCCTGGACCAGGGCAGGGTCAAGTCCATTGGAGCGCCCAAAGATGTGGCAGCCGAGTTCCTGGCCATGGCTGGGGAGATGGGCAAGCGCGAGGCCATTGAGGTGGGCGAGCCCATCATCAAGGTAAACGGCCTCTCCAAGCGCTACATAAGCATCGATAGAGGTGTGGTAAAGGCCGTGGACGGCGTCTCCTTCGATGTCAAGGAAGGAGAGATATTTGGCCTTGTGGGAGTCTCTGGCGGAGGAAAGACCACGCTCTCAAAGATGGTCAGCGGGATCATGACGCCCACCAGCGGGAACGTCTATGTTCGCGTAGGCGACGACTGGGTGGACATGTCCGTTCTGGGCACCGAAGGCCGGGGCAGGGCGACCAAGTACATAGGCGTGCTCCACCAGGAGTATACTCTTTATCCCTCCAGAACAGTAATAGATAATCTGACGGAGTCAATAGGCCTTGCACTGCCCTTTGAGCTGGCAGAGAGGAAGGCCATCCACACGCTGGAGACTGTGGGCTTTAATGAGGATCAGGCCGATGCAGTCCTCTCAAAGATGCCAGATGAGCTCTCAGAAGGAGAGAGGCACAGGGTGGCCATGGCCCAGGTGCTGATCAAAGAGCCGAGCATTGTGATACTGGACGAGCCCACAGGCACCATGGATCCCATAACCAAGATAGAGGTGAGCAAGTCGATACTAAACGCCCGCCAGGAGCTTGGCGAGACTTTCGTCATAGTCAGCCACGACATGGACTTCGTCAAGAACGTCTGCGACAGGGCTATGCTCATGAGAAACGGCAGGGTGGTCTTCATCGGCCTGCCCGATGAGGTCCTGGCAAAGATCACAGAAGAGGAAGAGCAGGAGATGCTGGGGAGTTAAATTGAAGGTATCTGTTGACGGAAAGGAGATCGACCTGGAATCGGGGGCCACACTGGCTCTGGCCCTCGAGGCGGCAGGCGCGGCCACCAGGGCCGATGCAATAGTTGGGATTATCAAGGGCAGGAGTGAGCAGTCCAGGCAGACCGATTCCTACTGGCTGACCACAACCAGGGGCAAGATCAGAATTGAGCTCCTGGAGACAGACCTGCAGAAGATCTGGCACGAGAGCACAGGAGCGATTGAGGGCCTGGAAGGAAGGTGGTCTTCATCAGATGCTGCAGCCTTTGGACCCTTCAAAACCGACCTTGCCTGGGAGAGAGACGCCCATGAGTACAACCGCTGGGAGGTGGTCCTGGGCGCGGCAGGCTTTGAGTCAGAGAAGACCCAGATAATCTTCATCAAGAAGAGGCATACAGCAGTCTACGGCGTGCCGTCTGGCAACAGGGGCGTCCTGGCCAAGGTTGTAGGTGGAAAGAATACCCTGGACAGGCTTGGCAAGGAAGATAAGATCCTGAAAATTGAGCCCATAGTTGAGTGGGAGGACCTGGCCGAGAAGATTTCCACTAGGGACATGGCCCTGCCTCTGACTGAGGGCATGGAGATCTATACCAGGTTTGAGGTTGAGCTCACAGGCGATGCCCCAGATGGAGCAGAGTTTTTCATGGCTCTTACCAGAGACGGCATCTTTGTGGTTGATTCAACATCTAGCTCCTATCTTTCATCTGACAGGCTTAAAGGCGAGCCCATAAAGTACGAGCACAGGGAGCCCAGGCTTGAAGGTGCGGTGACAGTGCGCACCAGCGGCCGGGGCCTGGGCAGGGTATTCATCTACAAGTCCGACAGGACATCCAACCCGGGACACTCAGTTGTGGGCAGGGTCGTATCCGGCATGGAGATGGTAAAGCTTGCAGAGCCGGGGCAGGCTTTGACAATCAAGGTCAGGCCTGAGAGGATAATGCTCATGGGAGCCCAGCTTTCCATTGCCCTTGGGGCATTAAAGGAGAGGGGAATAGATGCCGAGGTTGAGGGCTACTCAGGAGATGACGCCGTGGTGATCAAGCAGGAGCCCGGGACCACAATGGAGGTTTTAAGGGAGAATAAGGTCAAGCTGACGGCCATACCTGCAACAAGGCTTGTGGCAGTGAAGCTTTATGACGATTTGGCGCCCAAGTCTCTGGATTACTTCAGGCACGTTGTGGGGTTGAAGGAGAGGCCTGTAGGGCCGCTCCCGGTCTACTTCGTATACGAGAACACTCTTCTATTCAAGCCCGAGGTCGATGCAGTCAGCTACAAAGAGATCCTGCCAGAGAACAAGCCAACAGGACCGGTGCCTGCTGGATCTATAGGCGTCTCCAACCAGGTGGCAAGGAAGATTGGACTGGTGGGCGTGAAGCTTGTGGACGATAAGAGGTACGGACCCTCTGGCGAGAAGTTCCAGGCTACAAATATAATTGGAAGGGTGCTGGACCTGGAGAAATTAAAAGATGTCAAAGAGGGGGAGACGGTATATGTTCTGGAGGTCAGATAGGTGAGAGTTACAAAATACATCATCACATCCCCCGAGTCCGATATCCTTCCATCAGACATCGCCATGAAGATCTATGGATCAAGGCATGACGTCAATGTCAAGGAGACCTGCTTTGGGGTAATAGTGAACGGCGAAGAGCCGGTGATAAATGAGCTGGTAAAAGAGATCAGGGACCTGGACCCAAGCGGGATCTTCATAAAAGACAGGGGGTTTCCGCCCGGCGACCCGAGGCGCTGCAGAGGACGCAGAGGCGGCGGAGCCCGGCCCGGATACTACATGATAGAGTCAGAGTCCAAGGCACTGCCGGCAATTTCCAGAGCTCTGGCGTCTGAGAAGGCTGATGCAAAAAAGGCTGCACCGGCACCTGCAAAGAAAGGGCCCCTGAGTGCAGAGAAGCTTGAAGAGATTATTAAGAGTGAGTTTTCCTGAGGTATTCAATGGCAAAAGTCATAGTGTATCCTCCAACCAGCATGATCCTTTCAGATCTCGTGGAGAGGATGGGCCACCAGGCATTGGTGGTGCCAGGAGAGGTCAGGAAGAAGGTGACTGCGCTGGGGATAGATTCGCCGCCCCTAAACGTCACGCCAGAAGAGCCCAAGAAAGGCCTCCGGTGGGCTGCAGTCGATGTCCCCTCCGGAGTGCGCGGCAGGATGGCGCTTATAGGTCCAATGATTGAAGAGGCAGATGCAGGCATCATAATGAGAGGTTCGGGCTGCCTGACGGGCTGCTCGGGCTGCAACAGAACCAATGAGCTGGTCAGATTGCTCATAAAGACCAAGGGGATTCCAGTCCTAGAAGTCAACTACCCAAGCGAAGAGGCTGAAGCCCGGGCACTCGTCCGCCAGGTAAGGGAGTTTCTGGAGGGATTGAAGTGATAAGGATAGCAGAGCTCGCCTGCGGTCCCGAGTACAGCGGGATACAAAAGGAGATAGAGCGGGCTGCAGAGACCGTCGGGGCAAAGATCGTCTATCCAGAGGTCGACCTGGAGGATATTCTCAACGTAGAGAAGAAGTTCGGGGTATCTGTTGCCAGCGGCGACTTAAACCTGGCAATGGCCAGGGCTGTGCGCATAGCCGAAAACCCGGATCTGGCAGATGCAGTAATAGTCATGACCTGCTTCAGGTGTGCAGAGGGGGCCATTATCAGGTCCGAGATCAGGAAATTCATTCATGAGAAGTCCAAGCTGCCAGTGCTCAGCTACTCATTCACTGAGAGGACTACTGCCGAGACCCTCCTCACAAGGATGGAGGCTCTAGTCACCACTGTCAAGTACAAGGGACTGCTGGCCAGGGAGAGGCAGACTGGCCTCACAGCAGGCATAGATTCAGGATCTACCACCACCAAATCAGTGGTCATGAGAGACAACCAGGTCATAGGGACCGGATGGGTTCCAACGACTGAAGTCCTCAAGAGCGCAGATGATGCCTACGAGGCAGCGCTCAAGGAATCCGGGGTCAAGAGAGAGGACGTCCAGGCCGTTGGAGTCACTGGATACGGAAGGTTCCTGGTAGGAAAGCACATCAATGCCAAGCTGATCCAGGAGGAGATCACAGTCAACTCCAAGGGAGCAGTCTTCCTGGCAGGCGCCCAGAAGGGACCTGCAACGGTCATAGATATCGGCGGAATGGACAATAAGGCGATATCGGTCCAGGACGGCATACCCGGCGGGTTCACCATGGGCGGAATATGCGCAGGAGCCTCGGGACGGTTCCTGGAGCTGACTGCAAAGCGTCTGGGCGTGGACATAACCCAGCTAGGCAAGCTGGCTCTAAACGGCAACTATGAGAACGTGGCCATGAACAGCTACTGCATAGTATTTGGAACCCAGAGCCTGGTCAACAGCCTCTCAATGGGCTGCAAGCCTGAAGACGTGGCGATGGCCGCCTGTCACAGCGTGGCAGAGCAGGTCTTTGAGCAGCAGCTTCAGGAGGTAGAGGTCAAGGAGCCGGTCATTATGGTTGGAGGAACCTCGCTTATAGAGGGTTTGCCAAAGGCCATGGAGCAGCTCCTCGGGATAAAAGTGATAGTTCCCAGGTATGCCCAGTACATAGGTGCCGTGGGCGCCGCCCTGCTGGTCTCAGGCCTTCTGGAGGGTTGAGTGGGATGAAGATGGAGCCCATGGAGGTCTTCAAGGTTGAGTCTCCTGGTGAGGAGTTCGGGGCTAGGAAATATCGCGAGCTCATAATGGATATCCTCCAGGACCTGGGCCTCATAAGATCAATAGGCAGGCTTTATGTCTACATTGACATCAGTCGCCCGGTCTTTGCAGTTTACGGCCTGATCCGGACCGGCATGCCGCCCCTCACCGTCAGGGAGATGGGGGATCTGGCCAAGACCCAGGGCGGATACCAGGTCAAGGTCAATGACGAGGAGCACATGGCAGACCTGCTCAAGGTCCTCTGGGCTCATTACGGCAGAGAGCGCGTTGAGCAGCCGGCCAGGGATCTTGTGGTCATCGCCTCTGACACCTCGCCCGCGGACCTGGTGGTGACAGATGTGGAGGCAGGGTTTCGCCAGGACCTGACAGACGCCCTCATCAGGATCGCACCTGAGGGATTCAGGAACCGCAAAAATGAGATGACAGAGGGCAGCTTCTTCTTTATAGCCGCCGAGGACACTCTGACCCCGGAGCTGATAGAGGAGATGAAGTCCAAGATCAGGAGTATGCAAAATGCTTGAGCCTGTGATGTTCACCGGAGGAGTGTACAAGCACGACCTGGTGATGGAGCTGGTAGCGGACCTTGGCGGGTATATACTCCAGAAGAACGTGACCCAGAGCGAGGTCATACTTCTGATGCTGGTTCCTACAGAGGACATGCCGGCAATTAAGGCCCTGATCTCTGAGCTTCGGGGAGAGCTTGTAAGGGCGCCTCTGGCTGGCACTGAGGTGGCGGTGGTGACGCCGACTTTGGCGATACACCATCTGCCTCATACCGCCTGCGATATCGCAGAGTACCTGCGCAGGAACGGTGCCAAGACCAACATGATAGGGCTTGCAAGAGGCGTTGGAAGGGAGATCGCCCAGATCAACGAGTATGAGTCCGGCCTCATAAATGAGCATGACGCGGCCATATTCATCTTTGGAAACTTTGCTGAGTGCATAAGGAAGAAAGAGGACCTCTACAGGAACATATCAGTGCCAGTGGTGGTGACGGGCGGGCCGGAGATATCAAAGTCAGAGATGCCCTATGCATTCGAGTACGTGCCCTCAATCGGGCGCATAGCTCACAGGTCCAAGAAGGCAAATGAGCTTGGAACCCTGGACAAGATAGTCGACTCAATTGGCAGGGCGCTGGACAGGACCAGGGCCGAGATTGCAAAGGATCCTCTGACCACCTCTCCGCCAAGGGTCATGGACGCCGTGAGGGAGCAGATACCAGAGATTGAGTACTCTTTCTCGCCTCTGCCTATCGCCCTGAACCTGAACGGGGTCAGGGTCAAGCTGCCCTATGATGAGTACAAGGATGCAGTCAAGGCGGTCAGGTTCGATGAGGGCGTGACTGTAGGAGAGATTGCTAGGGTGATGCCTTCAAAGATGAAGGATTACATCCTGGTGAGAATACTGCCCATGTCTGAGACCGGGTTCGTCTTCTAGACGGATCTGGATCTCCTCGATTTATATTTTATCCTGGATAAATATGATCTGGACTTCTGAGGCCTATGGATTGATGGTGCATCTTTTTGGAACATTCCATTGAGCATCAGATCTAGCGCACTGGCCTACGAGGAGCAGCCATAGCTTTCTGGGTTAAGAAAGATGCCTTGGGCTAGTACATCGAGGCTTAAATAAGACCCCGTTCTGTAAGGCGGGAGCGCTCTATAGAGCAACAGATCCAGAGCACGGGCCAAAGAAGAACTGTCAATTCTTTCTGGTGATACCCTATGCCCTGGGCTAGTCTCAGGCCGACGACCCCCCTGACCCCGCGTCCGCGGGGGACATTTAAGTTACATGTAATGCTGCTAGATAGCTGTTTGATGGATCGGCTGCATATCGCATGGCTATTCGGGCATATCGAATATGCGCAAATCTGATGCCATCATCCTTCGGCCCTAGCTATGGCATATATGTGTAGGGGTTCCCCCCAGAAGGGGTCAGGGGGGCATCTGCCCAGAAACACAGGGCATAACTCACAGGAGATAGCTATTCCTCATTGGGCGGATGGTTCTACATGGAAGTCGGCACTAGAAGAGCAGGCAATTGAATTAAAGAAGAATTTAAATAGCATTCGGAAGTACCGTCCTCCAGAGCTCTATGCGCTATTGGATCCTTGGGCTTTGTGTGATTTTCCTGATTGGATTAGGGTTAGCTACTGACGTGCCTTTCGTCTTTAGTGATAACCTTACGAGCGTAGCCAGTTATGCCTCTGACGAGATTGTGGAGATCAGCACATCATCTTCTGACTTGGATGGTGTGCCCAAGGAAGCGCCTCCATCGAGCGGATCGGACCAGAAGGAGATGGAAGAAAGAGTAGAACCGCGCAACCCAATAGTTCGCCATGAGGCTGCGCTGCTCGCCGAAAAGTATCCTGGAGATCTAAATATCGAGCAAATCTGCTCTATTTTCAATTATTTGATGAATGGCGACAGTACGATCAAGGGCTGGAGTTACATAAACGATCCAAGAGGTGGAGATTATTACGAATATGCCAATGAATCCCTGCAAATAGGCAAAGAGGGAGGTTACGTTGGTGCTGGAGATTGCGATGATTTTGCCATCATCATGTCGGCGCTTATGGAAGCCGTAGGCGGAACTTCCCGAATTATCGTTGCTTCACATGATAATGGAGACGCTGGACATGCATTTACAGAAGTCTACCTGGGCCGGGATGATGGCCGGGACAGCAATGTGGAATGCATCATAAACTGGCTGATGGATAAGTTTGACGCGCATAAAATCTATGCCCACGTCGATACCGATACGAAGGAAGTGTGGCTCAACCTGGATTGGTGGGCGGATCACCCCGGCGGACATTTCTACGAGGCAGATGAATATGCGGTTTACAATATTAGAGATCAGTTTGAGAAGACTCCTTTAGGTGGCTGCAATGTACCTCAGAGGTATCAGTCTCAGCCTAAGAGGTATCATATTCAGGGGTCGGACTATTCTTTCCAGGGCTATCCGGATGGGGTAGACATACCAGATGGTTACGAGAACCCGATTAAATTTAGCACCAAAACACGCTCTGAAACGATCTGGATAAATGAGCAGACCTATGATGAGATGAGGAAGCGTGGCCTACTATAACCACTATGATCAGAAATTGCGGTAAATCGTGCTTCTGTCTCCAATATCGATAACATAGATTATGAGAGCATCCTCACGGATATCCAAAATAACCCTATGATCTCCAACTCGAAAAGAGTAAAGCGCAATTCCAAATGATCCTTTCAGCTTTTTTATATAACGTTTTGGATCTTCTACTTTGGATAGCGCATCTAATGAGTCAACTATATGAGTTGCTGCTTCTCTGGGCATCTTCCTGAGGGATTTTGCGGCTACCGGTGAGTAGAGCAGCTTGAACATCAGGATGACTCCAGCATCTTCCGAACATCCTGGCTGGTAAAAGATCGTCCCTCTTTGATATCTTTCATAGCCTCATCTATCCTCTTCAAGGTTTCCTGATCCAAAGGCTCTTCATCAATGGCAAGATTAACAAGGCGATCAATAACATCGCTGTAGCTTTCTTCTGGGCGAAGCTTGAGATGATCCAGGCGGTCCCTGACCTTCGGGTCGATCTCAACCAGCGACGATGCAGATGACATGCCATTATCATTCATCTTCAAGATTAAAAAAGTAACCTGCCTTGGTACATGCAAATCATATTGGTTTACCCTTTGGAACCATTCGAGCTAATTCAAAGATGAAGTGCTATATACTGGCTAGAACACTTACTAAGTTCATGATCGGGCTCGTCGCCAGACGGACCCTGCACAAGAGTGCTATGCTACCACGGTGAGATCATGAGCTTTGAAGATGACCTGAAGGCAATTCTTGACAAGGGTGTGGAGAAGTCTGCAGATGACATGGTTAAGATTGTAGAGAATGCTTACGGCGAGGTGCCCTATATCTTCCAGTTCATGGAGGACCACCCCGAGCTCTTGATAACCAAGATGCTCCACAATAATGCCATCCTCAGGTCGTCTAGGATGGATATGAAGACCGTGGAGCTCATCTCAGTGGCCGTGAGCGCTGCCATCAGGTGCGAGCACTGCCTCAAACTCCACCTCCGGGTAGCTTCAAACCTGGGGGTCACAGATGACGAGATTGCTGCAGCCATATTCCTGGCTGGAAATATGGTTAACGCCAGCATCCTTGCCACGGCCACTCGCAACCTCGATGAAGAGCGGGATATCTGCAGGGTCTGCGAGCTTGGTGAGGGGACCTGCGAGATCCATGCTGATAAGAAGAAGGATTGAGTCATCAGGAGTATTGCTGCGACCATGAACCCCGCTGATGGCAAAGAGCCAAGTGTTGGAGAAGCTATGCCCAAAGAAGAGGCAAAATGGTGGGAGACTGCAGAGGACCACAGGTTTGCTCTGGAGGTCCTGCAGCTGGGGCTTAGGCGGAGGATGCTGAAGTTCATAGGCCCCGGCACCAGAACTCTGGATGAGGTGGCTGGAGAGTTCGGGATTTCTGCCGACTTGGCAGAATATCACCTGGCTCTTCTGGAAAAGGCCCTGGTGATAGAGCGGGTCGACGGCGGCTACAGGTCTACATTTACCGGCAAGGCATACCTTGAAAACGTGAAGAGCAGGCAGTAGCTAGCAAATTCAAATTTAGGCTGAAATAAGACCATGATTCTTTCCTTCGTGCGATCAAGATCGGTTTATATTGATAGCATGAATATGGTAAGAACGATCACAATTTTCTGGGCCAGGCACTGACTACTGGGCGTCTCAGGCCGTACTCCCTAAAGCGCGTCCGCGGGGGGACACTTGCGTATATAGGCCAAGGCTACCGCAAAAGTACGATGGCATCAGCATGAAGGACTTGGCTTACGCGAGCCAGGAACCTGCAAAGGTGAGAAGGCATTTTTGCCGGGTTGCCAGCTAATCGGGTCTGGAAGGATCGGAGCTTCATCCCCTTCTCGTCATGACGGCTGGAAAACTCGGCAGATGCACTGGCATAAGCTCCTGCCTGACTCGTGCCAGGCCCGAAGCCTCATGGCCGCCGTTCCGAGGTGCTCATTTATTGATTTGCATAGCTAACGTTCGCGGAAATATGCCATTTCTATGGCTTCTTTAAGCTTCTAAGAGGTATCCAGCACCTATTCAATAGACTCCTATCAGATAACGAGATATAAACTGGTTAATATTAATAAGCATACATTTAACTGCATAGAGATATGCTCGCCTATCAGCAGCTTGTTCTCGTTGTGCCATTGCTTCTATTTCGTTACTAATTTGATTAATTTTAGCCTGCTCGTTAACTAGTTGTTGTTGCGTAGAGGGCGGTATGGTGCTCATTGGGGGAGAGAGCGGTAATATCGTGTTAATTGGGGTATACGTAGATGCTCCACCTGAAGTTGTATAGGTTATTTGTGTACCGCCTTCAAGAAAGGCATTTGCCCCTTCCTCCCATAATCCTTGTTCAACAGCACTCTGCTCATCAGAAGGCTCAGGTGCCATATCACCGGTTCCTTGTGCCGTAGAAAACAACATGGCCATTATGCATATTGCTATTATCACTACTTCAATAAATCGCAATCTTTCCCCTCCTTATTTTATCCTTAGTGTTAGTCCATCATTTATTGTGATATATACTTTGAGTTGCTAAGTGTGAGAATCTCATTCCCCGCACATAAAGGAGGGATGGAGATCCGAGTAAAGACAAGGGCGGGAGGGTGGATAAAACAGCGCTTTACCTAGGATCGCCAAATATCTTAGCCCAACTTTATAATAGATATAGACGATTGCGATAATCTAAACTATGTATTTTTGTTACCGCTATCTAGAGATAGTATTTGGCAACGAATAAAATAAACATCTCAAGGCTAAGCTATAATGTGGTCGCGAGTCTCTTCTCAGCCTTTTAATATATCAGGACGAGCCGCTCATCATGCCTTATACATCAGCCTTTAGCCTTCACCGATGTCCTGGACTTGGCCAGCTTTTCCCTGAGGAGCTGCTCAATCGTTATGGTTGTTCATCTCTTATCTTATTTAAGCTCTCAATCTGGGCCTTGAAAGAGTGTCTCCCAGGATGTGCTTAAAGGCCAAGGCATTAAACTGGCGCCCGAGGCATATGGCACCGCCCAAATTCAGGTCTAATCAATTGTAAACCTCAACTTTCCAGGAAGGCATTCTTTCCTCGCCATCTATATCTTTCACTGTGACCTCGCTTTAATTGCAGAACTCGGTTTCATCACTATGAGGACTCAATACACATGATCATCAAGGTCATAGCCGTGGGAAGGCTGAGGGAGAAGTACTGGCAAGACGGCGTGGCCGAGTATTCTCGCAGGCTCAAGCCTTATGCGAGGCTCGAGCTGGTTGAGATCCCCGAGGCCAGGGTCCCAGAGAACGCAAGCCCAGCCGAGGAGGCGAAGGCCATGGCAGAGGAAGCCGGGATGATACAGGACAGGCTCCCTGAGCGCGGAGAGAGCCTGGTCATTGCCCTGGACAGACAGGGCAAGGCTTTAGACTCTCTGGAGCTTGCAGGCCTGGTAGAGCGGCAGGTGCTGGATGGCAGGAAGGAGGTTGACTGGATAATAGGCGGCCCCCTTGGCCTGGGCACTCAGATAACCAAGAGGGCGGACCTTGTGGTCTCCTTCTCAAGGCTCACATTCCCACACCAGATGATGAGGCTCATACTTCTGGAGCAGATCTACAGAATCTTTAGGATAATGCACCGCCAGCCCTACCATAAGTAGCTCCAGGCGATGTCAGACCTGCTTTATTGATTATGCCTCTGCAGCCTCTGATTAAAATCTATTGAGAGTGATTAGATATTTTTAAAATTATCTCACTGCCCATCCACAAACTCTATAAACCAATAGTCTGAATATAAAATTAGGGTGAGTAATTATGCCTAGGAATAAGTTCATCTGTGGATGCTGTGGGGCAGAGATAGACGTGGAACACACAAGAACGGCGCCCGGCCTGCCCGATACCTGGCGGGAGTGCCCAAAGCCGATAGGCAGGGGCTGGAGATTTCCTCTGGCGAGAAAAGAGCTTGCTGACGGGCTTACCATCTACATGGACAGGGATAACAGAGAGTACACCAGAGACGAGTTCATAGACAGGTTCGGGGTAGACCCGGAGAAGGCAGTGGTCTATATGGCTTCCAACTCGCGCATAAAGGACCTGCTCAGCGAAACCCAATAAAATTTTAAATACTTATATAATGATTTGAGGCATTCCACTTATATGACCTATCTCGGTGACGAACCTTGATGTGCTGGGAGATAAAATATTTATAGTCTCAGGATTAACACCGTAATAAAATTAATGGGGTTATAGCATGATGAAGAAGATGATCTGCAAGAGATGTGGGGTTGTGAACCTGTGCGAGGCTGACAAGGTATATGATGAGAATGGAGATTGGGTGGATTGTACTCTGCCCGAAAAATTCGAATGGCGTCTGCCCGCAGGAAAGATAACCCCTGTAGTCGGAGATCCCATATACATCTCAGGCAATGGAGAGCGCCTCTCCCGCCAGCAGTACATAGTCAAGTATAACATAGATCCAGAGATTGCTTATCAGATGATGAGAAACGGCGGGATCAGGGAGCATATGAGGATAACCAATGAGATGAACTTCCAGGGCAGGGCAGGGCTCCTGGCATCGCTCCGGAGGCTGGTCTCCAGGTAGTGCTCTGGACTGAGATATGAAGATGCTATGAGCTGGGCAAAGGTCAGCTCAAAACCCCACCCTCCCGGAGCATTTTTTGAGATGGTTCAAGCATTGCCCCACCAGGCAGAGAAGAACTTAAACTCATGAAGAGCTCTGAAAGCTATCAAAAAATGATTGCTATTATAACGCCGGAACTCTATGCCCTGTCTCCTCCCTCTCAGGGCATAGAGTTTTAGCATATCAATCTATCTTCTTATCTGGATCATGCACCAGGCCTGTTAGCCGTTACCGTTCCCTTCTCTACCAGGCTATCGCCTACGTACTCTTCATACCCGCCCGAGAATGTGCCTGTGCCCTGTCCAAGGTCGATCATATACTTTTTATCAGGTCCGGTGCGTTCCACCTGGGTCAGCTTCGCCTCAAGGCGTAGGCCGTCATCAGAGAGAGACCCTGTAGCAGTCAAGGGCGAGGTTATGCCCTCAGCCACAAGGCTTCCATAGCCCTGGAGCTTTCCTCCGGACTGGATCAGGATCATGTCAAGATAGCGGCTGTGGCTGTCATTGAGCTTTATGGCCCACTTTCCTGATATATCCGGGTAGGCCCCATCATTTTCAACCTCGGTCTCTTTTGGACCGTCATCCTTTCGGGCAGCCGCAGCTGCTGCTGCCTGTGGGCCCTTAAGAGGGGTGGGATCTTGAGAAGTTGCATTGGTGCCGTCATCGAAGGCCGGGTCATCAAGGAAATCGTAGTTATTGTTCGGCCTGACTACCCACTTGCCGCATCCTGCAGCTGTTGCTTGAAGCGGGAGCAGGGAGATGATTAAAAACAAGATCAAAACAATTTTTGCTCTCATCTCTCTCACGGCCTGCGCGCAGTGACATTGCCAGTTCCCATCAGCTCTCTGGATGCATATGCCTCATAGCTTCCAAGAAGCATCTTGTTGATGGCAGTGAGGCTCATCTTGTACTCGCGGTTTATCTTATTGTCAACATAATCAGTAACTATTGATTTTGCGCCCAGATCAAGTGCATCGCCATCCAGAGTGCCGCTGAGCGTCATAGGTATCTTGGTGCCGTCTTCTACCAGGCTTCCAGACCCCATGATGGTCTTGCCTGACTGGATCAGGACCAGATCCATATAATTGCCTGAGCTCTCGCCAAGATCCACTGACCACTTGCCGCTCACATCTGTCGTCTTGGCATCTGATGCAGATGATGCTAAAGCAGATGCAGGCGAGTTAGACGTGGCAACCACTGCATCTTTTGAGCTCTGATTTTGAGTTGAGTTGTCAGTCCAGGCCACGTTCTGTGCAGAGCTGCCGGCTGCCTTTGGTGTCGGGTCTGGCATGTCCATATTAGGCTCAGACTTGGGTATGCTGCTAGGCCTCTCATCAGGAGCTACCTTGGATTTGGAGCCGGCCTGAGACGTGCTTGGAGTTGAAGCGCTTGCGGGTGGCGTATAGCCCTGCTCGCGAGCTGCGACATTGAAGTCGGGGTCGTTGCCCACAGCGTCATTGCCCAGCCAGTTGGTGCCACAGTTTACGGCCATCGCCTGAAAGGAGACGGCCATAATCAGAAACGTGAAGAGCAGAACTAGCTTGAATCTCATTTTTGAACCTCCACCATCTGCTGATAGGCCTCCTAACAGCTTTAAAGATTGCCCCCAAAGCCAGAGGAAATATTCGAGAGCTGGCGGCCGATATATCGCCGATTTTATTTCAGGCTGAAATTTTCACAGAGCCCTGCCCATGGCCTCGATATAAAATATTGGACCCAGAATCGCCACTGAAGTGCCGGCATCCGGACCGGCGGGCTTTGCCGGCCGGCACGGCATCATCAGGGTTGAAGATAAGCCTGTCCACTGTTCAAGCGGACAGCTCACTTGACCGTGATCACCTGGGGGTGCGAAGGCTCTTGACTGCCTGTTTCATGGGTCTCTCCCATGATGAACCTGTCAACCATATCTCTGGCAACCTCGTCAGGGTACTGGATTAGCGGGTGCTTCATGGTATATGCCGATATCTCCAGCAGAGGCCCACCTATTCCCCTCTCAAGGGCAAGCTTTGATACCCTTATGGCATCTATTGCGCACCCTGCGCTGTTTGGCGAGTCCTCTACTGAGAGCCTGAGCTCCAGGTTGATTGGTACATCTCCAAAGACCCTTCCCTCCATGCGCAGGAAGCAGATCTTGTTGTCCTTCTGCCATGGGACATAATCCGAGGGCCCTATGTGGATGTTATCATCAGCAAGCCTTGAGTCGAGCACAGACTGCACGGCCTCAGTCTTTGAGATCTTCTTGGACTTGAGCCTGTCACGGTTGAGCATATTTAGGAAGTCAGTGTTTCCGCCGATGTTGAGCTGGTAGGTGCGGTCCAGTGTCACTCCCCGGTCCTTGAAGAGCTGGGTGAGCGTCCTGTGAACTATGGTCGCGCCTATCTGGGATTTTACATCATCCCCAACTATTGGCACCCTCTTCTCCTCGAACCTCTTGGCCCAGACAGGGTCAGAGGCAATGAAAACAGGCATGCAGTTGATGAAGGCCACCTCGGCATCCAGAGCTGACTGCGCATAAAAGCGCGTGGCCTGCTCGGATCCGACAGGCATGTAGTTGATTAGAACGTCAGCGCCGCTATCCTCCAGCTCGCGCTTGACATTGCAGGGCTTGACATCCGCTGCCTTGAAGCGCTTATCCTCTGGATAGTTCATCATATGGGGAGCCACGCCATCGAGCACTGGCCCCATCTTGACTTCTACGCCCTTTTGGGGGATATCAGGATAAAAGACTGCAGTGCAGTTAGGTGCAGCAAACATGGCCTCGCTCACATCCTTGCCAACCTTGCGTGCATCGATATCGAAGGCAGCCACAATATCTATATCGCCAGCTCTATACCCGCCAATATCGTAATGCATAAGGCCGATGCAATCTTTCACATCTACATATTTGTAATACTCAATTCCCTGGATCAGAGAGCTCGCGCAGTTTCCCAAACCTGCAACTGCCATCTTTATCTTTTTCAACCTCTTTTCCCCTCCTGGGTCAAGTGAAGCTTATGAGCCGGATTTTGAAATCGCGGGTTCGTATCGCCTCAGGACGTATATAATCCTATAGGCCTGAGGCCTTATAAAAGTAATTTTTATAACGCCATGCTAATTAACCTTAAATAAAAAAACTTTTGTTTTTCCTCTGTTATATAATTAGGTGACAGCTCTTTTGAAGGGCTTTATTACCGGCATGATCCGGCAACTGGCATAGCGCTTTGCATGGGCCGTCTCCTCATACCAGAGGCTCTGTCATGGACCTCAATAACTCGGATAAGTCGCTCTCAAGCTTAATCTCGCCTTCATCTCCAGCCTGATACTTTAAGATTTGAGTCCTCGGTATGTCCACCAGGTACTCAGAGCCTGCCGGATGTATGAGAACTGTATCTTTTCCCACAGTATGGGCAATGCCCAGCCCGTACATGACTGTGGGATCTGCTCCTGTCAGGTCTGCCACTACGATCCTGGCATCGTTTATAGACTGCCACATCTCCTTGACCTCCGACCTTCCGGCCCTGATATCCCTGGACCGATATGGTTCAAGGCCGATTGATTCTACAGCTCTGGATACGGCATCGTAGTTTTGGTCTCCTGCCGGCGAGAGAACATATATCATCTGGTAATCCACCGAGCCTTGAGCCGGCCCAAAGATGGGCCTGGTCCTGAGCTGGTTTAAGAAGCCCACGAACCTCATGAACTCTGAGTCTATATGGTCAGAGGCGATCTTCTCTAATGCAGCCTTTCTCTGCTCAGGGCTCACTTTCAGCAGCTCAGATGGGAACTGGATCAGGAACGGGTCCTGGAACCTGAACTCAACCATTGCGGCGTTCACCACATTCCTGGGCTGGTAGGTTTTATCTGGATGATAGAGATAGGTCGAGATCCTGCCCTCTGTCTGGAACTGCGCGACGACGAAGAGGTTCTTGCTGTCGAGCATTGCTATTATGCTGCAGGGCAGAAGGCTCCTGGCAATCCCCCTCTGAAGGTGGCGGTCCAAAGATATGGCATCCACAATTCCCAGGAACTGATCTAGAAGCTGGTCTATCTCGGCCTGGAGTTCATCGGGCATATCGCCGCCCCTGATACTGTTTCCTCTATTCATCATTGATCTGCTCCTGATGGATTTAAACGATTTCTCAAAGAATACTATGCCTGGCAGACATCCTTTGGAAGTCTTAAGATATCTTGGGCATCTTTGTTTAAAAGGATCATGCCATGTTTGCATCCTGGCAGCTCCTACCCTCAGCTCTTTTTCATAAGCGCCGCCACGCTCAGATAATGTGCCCAGTAGCCCTGCATCATGCCGTAACTATCGGCGATCCTTTTAACCGATTTAGTATCAAGGCATATCCCATATGCCCGGGATGCTGCCTTAAGCAGTTGCGCTCTGTCAGCATAGCCCAGCAGGTGCACTCAAAGGGAGTTGGGAACTTGACTGATGATAACCATATAGCTCTTTAATTATAGGTGCGAACCTTTCTAGATAGTCCAGCGATCTGGCGAGATCAAAGGGCGGGACAGGGTGAAGATATAGAATATTGCTTCAGGCATGCCACCTCAGATTAATCCAGATGATCTGCAACAGGCATATGATATCAGGCAGGCAATAAAAAAATATATTCCTGCCTGAAGATATCAGTATTTGGTTGATTATCCCTGCAACTATCTGATGAGACATGCACGCTTGAACTCAAATCAGATGCCTTTTTAAAATGCGCCTGGATCCAAAAAGGGCTCGCTGCCAGTAAAAATTGAAGTAAGGTATTCAGATCTGGAAAGAGCCTATGAAAGAGCCTATATTTCCAGAGACCCTATCTCATATCCATGTCAGAGGTCATAACTCCCAAAGAGGCATTCAGGAGAATTCAGGAGCGCCGTGACCTGCAGGACCCGGCAATAATAGATGTCCGCACTCCAAGGGAATATCTGGCAGGGCATATACCTGGATCAGTTAACCTGGACTACTACTCATCGATCTTCTTAGACAGCCTGAGGGCGCTGGATAAAGATAAGAGCTATATAATCTACTGTCGGGCCGGGGTCCGGTCTAGAAGGGCACTGGATGCCATGAGCGGCCTTGGATTCAAAGAGGCATGTCATATAAAGGGCGGCATAAATCAGTGGAGAACTGAAGGTCTGCCAATCACCAGATGACGGCTGTATTAAAGATGGCGTCTGGCCCATGATGAAGCTCAAGCAGAGCTTTGCGGCCTATATTCCACGGGCCTCCTCTCCGAAAGTTTTTAACCGGAGGGGGCCGAAAGATTGCCCATTACATGAGCTTCGATCCTAGGCCATGGCTGGGCCGGAACTGGTGGCCGGCGATCATTGCAGCCGCAGCCCTCATCCTAGTCTTCTACCTGGTCTTTCCCCTCCTAGATGGAATGATCCTTGGGGTTGTATTCGCCTATGTGGGCCGCCCCATAAGAGACCTCTTTGGCGATAGAAGGCACCTGGGATCTCTGGTGGCGACATTTTGCATAGTCCTTCCAATAGTGATCATAGTCGACCTTGGATTCATTGAGATCATAAACCAGGTCATGTGGGTGGCAGGCAATCAGGCGGAGATACTCAGGATCTCTCATGACCTGATCACAAGTCTTGCCATCCCCCCTCTCCTTTACGAGGAGCTCATGGGAAGCATAAGGAACATCATGCTCATAGCCACATCAGTGGCAGAGAAGGTGCCCCTGATGAACCTTGGAAGGTCTCTCTCACTTGGCCTGATAAACTTCATAATCTCTCTTCCCGTCTGCTACTTCCTGCTTTATGACGGAGACCGGCTGAGAGAGGCGGTCATGGTGGTGCTGCCTCCTGAGAGGACTGGCATTGACGAGAGGTACATCTCCAGGGTGGACAGGATCTTGAGCGGCATATTCCTGGGCAGCATCTATACAGCCATAGCCGGAGGTGCAGTCTCAGTAGTCATCTTCTGCATCTTTGGAGTCCCGCGACCTCTGGCCATGGCCAGCATCGTCTTTCTGGCAGGTATGGTCCCATTCCTGACATGGCTGGTCTTCATACCCACCTCCATTTACAGGTACTTCACCTTCGGACCCCTGGATGCCCTGACCTTCTTCCTGGTTGGGTCAGTACTGGTACATATCGCAGAGCTGGTGATAAGGCCCTACTTCGTCTCGACCAGGTCATCACTCCATCCCCTGCTGGTGATGATCTCCTTCATGGGAGGGGGCCTTGTGGCAGGCATTGGTGGGTTCTTCCTGGCCCCGGCACTGGTTGGCCTGGTGCTTGGCATCTATCAGGTTACCAGGGATGAGATTATAAGCGACCGCAAGGAGGCGCAGGCATCAGACCCCGCAAAGGCTCCGGGACCCGGAGAGGCCTGATATTGATATGAGGACCTTTTCGCCGCGCCAGGCATCCAGGGCTCTGTGGCAGCTCAGGATTAAGAGGCGGCCTTATGTGCTCTCCCACGCGGTCAGCTCCAGGTGCAACCTCAGGTGCCCTTTTTGCGAGTACTGGAGAGTTCCCGGGCAGGAGATGGATAAAGAAGCAGTAATAAGAATGCTCGATGATGCCAGGTCATTTGGAATCGGCGTCTATAATGCCTGGACTGTTGAGCCGCTGATGAGAGAGGATCTGCCAGATATTCTCAGGCATGCCAGATCCATCGGCCTCATGACATCCATGGTAACCAATGGCAAGCTTCTCAAAAGCAGGGTCCAGGATCTATCGGATCTCGATTACCTGTCCGTCTCAGTGGACGGGATTAAAAGCTACAGAGGTCTGCGTGGAATCGACTTGGATGAGGTCGTAGACGGCATAAAGGCGGCCATTGATGCCGGGCATGAGATACTGATCAACTGCGTCATCAATGGAAAGAATATTCCCGAGCTCGAGGAGATCGTCCACCTGGCTGAGGACCTCGGCACCTGGATCTCTTTTGAGCCCCTAAACGAGTCAGAGGGCATATCCGGGACGGTCTGGGAGACGCTTGGCATCAGAGACACAGCCGGCTATGAAAAGGCTGTAGACCGGCTGATTGAGCTTAAGGCTGGCGGTGCCCCCATAATCAACTCCAAGACGTACCTGGCAATGATCAGAAGCCTCAAGCCGAGCTTCAGGTGCCATGCAAGCGATATAGTGCTTCATGTGGCCTCTGACGGGACTGTGGAGAACTGCAGAGGTTACAAGTCCAGGCTTGGCCATGTCTCTGACGGGCTTATCAATGTCTGGAGGGCGTCGGCAAAAGAGCGCAAAGAGGCACGGGAGAAATGCCAGGGATGCCTCTTCTTCGGGTATGTAGAAAACAGCCTGCTATATGATTTCGTGCCAGAAGTGATGGCCCACTACGAGTGGATGTGACCTCTCCAAAAAGGGGCAGGCTTTGGCTGCAGGCAAGATATGCATGCCCCCCCTTCCTCTAATCAGGCCAGATATATGAGCCAGTCAGGCTAATAGCTCACGATATTGACAGCAGTCTAAGGCTGCACCTGCTGCTGCGTATAGGCTCCCGGCTGGTACCCTGCCACATCTATTATTATTCCATTGCTGACCTGATTGCCCATGACGAAGAAGAGCATGTGCCTGCCGACCCTATCTGCGTAGAATCCGATCATGCTGTAGGGATCGAAGTTATACTGGCTCGTGCTGGTTCTGCCGTCAGGATATACCTCGTAGAGATATCCATTGCCTGGACTTGAAGCCACTGCTATGAGCGATAAGCTCGATCCCAAGGGGACCTGGGCATACTGGGCCCAGCTATTCGTGCCCTGTATCCACAGGGTGCTGGCTCCAAGGCTGGTTGCATAAGTCCTGTACTGGGAATAAGGTATGGGAAGCTGCTGACCTGTCACGTATACATCGGCCGGCTCCCGGCCAAGGATATTGAAGCTTACAGGCGCGGTGATTGGAGTGCTCGGCGCCGGACCTGGAGCCAGTCTGTAGTACTGGGCATAGACCAGAGTCTCGGTGGACGCCAGGCCCGATACCACCTGTATGGTGCCCTGCATCTCGGGATGGATCCTGCAGCCGTATGCATATGTCCCGGGATTGGCAAATGTGAACATGAACCTGCCTCCGCTCAGGATTTCTCCAGAGTCGAAGCTTCCGTCACTGGCAGTCACTGTGTGGGCTGCAGGATCGTAATTTATCCAGGTGACAGTGGTCCCGGCAGGCACAGTGAGGCTGCCTGGCTGGAAAGTGTTGTTTCTTATCTCTACAGTGTTTGTCGTTGTCGGCTGGGCAGTGCAGGCTGACACAGCGGCAAGTATAGCCGCCAATTGTAATAAAAGCAATATGCTAGATCTCATGATTTTATCTCCATAAACAATAACAATCCTATTAGTGGCTTAAGCATTAAAAATCCTTTGACCGTTTGATGGAATGACCATATGCATAGCGTTGTGGTGGCTGGTCCATCTACGCCGGGCGCATTCAGACTGGCTGAAGTCTAATATGATGCCAGTGTCCAATTTGAATCAGTGAGATTAAGGCGTATGGCTCCACAGCCCACATGCAGGCCACCCCAGGAAGCGGTAGTTTATTTATATGCTTCAAGAATGAAAAATTGATAAAGCATGAGAACTTTAGTGCCGGGTGAACTGGAGACGGCAGGGCGATGATTGCAGAGCTGATGGGGCTCTCACATATGATATGGTTTAAAAGAAGAGGTGCGCACAGGCGCCGGAATCCGGCTGCCTGCAGCTAAAGCCGGGATGAGAACCAAGCTATGTACTGGCAATACAACAACTATCTATTACCTGTAATGATCACAGCACTGATCTCGATAGCCGTGGCCTGTATGACCTGGCGGCGTCGTGAAGTGCCTGCTGCAGTTCCTCTCTTAGTGCTCTCTTCAGCTTCACTCGAATGGTCTGCTGCTTATGTCCTGGAGGTGGGATGCACCAGCCTGCAGGACAAGATCTTCTGGGAGAACGTTGCCTATCTGGGCGTGGTCACAGTTCCGGTGGCAGCCATGGTCTTTGCTCTCAGGTATACCAGTAATGACTGGTGGCTGACCAGGTCTAGCCTGGCTCTGCTGGCAGTTATCCCCACGACGACTGTGATCCTGGCCTGGACAAACGGCATGCATGGCCTCATCCGCCAGGGCGTATCCCTGGACGCAAGCGGACCGTTCCTGGCCATTGCCAAAACATACGGCCCCTGGTTCTGGGTCCATGCAGGGTTCTCTTACCTGATGCTGATCTTGGGTTCTATTGTGCTCATCAGGATGCTCTTTGGGACCTCACGACTCTATCGGGGGCAGGCTATGGTGCTCCTTCTGGGCATGGCTGTGCCCTGGTCATGGAATGTGATCCACATATCAGGCTTAAGTCCCCTGCCCTATCTTGATCTGACGGTTTTGGCCCTGGCCGTGTGCGGCCTGGCCATGGCCTGGGGGCTGTATCGGTTTGGGTTCATGGAGATCATGCCCATAGCTCGTGATGCAGTCATTGATGGGATGGCGGACCCCGTAATTGCCCTGGATTTGCATGGACGGATAGTAGATCTAAACCCTGCCGCCCAGAAGGCGATGGGGCTTGATGCCTCAGAGGCTGTAGGACAGCTTGCCAGTGATGCCCTGTCCAGATGGCCGCAACTTTTAGAGGATTACAGAGATGACTCTGGTTCCAGGGATATGATCTGTCTGGATGAGTCAGGGGAGAAGAGGTACTTCGACCTGTCCGCCTCGCCGCTGAAAAGCAGGAGAGGCGACCTTATTGGAAGGCTGATAGTTCTCAGGGACATCACTGAAAGGAAGCTGGCAGAAGAGGAGCTGCAGGGGCGCGATGCCCTCCTATCGGGCGTGGCCGACGGCGCCCATCATCTTTTAACCTCCTCCAAGTTCGATGATGGGATTCATCAGGCTTTCCAGATCATAGGCCGGGCTGAAGATCTCGACAGGATTTACATCATGGAAGGGCTGGAGACTGAGCCGCCCCAGATGAAGCAAAGCTTCGAGTGGTCTGTCCAAGACGGATGTGGCGATGGATTTGATCAGAGGCTCTGCCGCGTAGAGTACCTCTCCTTCTGGCATGATGCCTTAAGCCGGGGCGAGGCTATCAGCTGCTCTGTGAGTGACCTTCCCTTGGCAAAAAAAGGTCTTCTCCTCTCATGTGAGGTGCGCTCAGTCCTGGTAATACCAATCACTATCGAGGAGAGGTTTTGGGGCCTGATAGGATTTGAGGACTGCCGCAAAGAGCGCACATGGGAGGACTTTGAGATCTCCATCTTATCATCTTTTGCTGCCAGCGTAGGATATGTCCTCAGCCGCAAGAGGGCAAATGATGAGCTGGCAAAGAGCGAGAGGAGGTATAAAGAGATGGCTGAACTGCTGCCTCAGCCGGTCTTTGAGACCGATGCTCTTGGAAGGGTCACCTTTGTCAACCGCAGGGCCTTTGAGTACTTTGGATACGGTCCTGAGGATATGGAGTGCGGATTCACAGTCACTGATGTGGTAGTGCCCGAGGAGAGGCAAAGGGCGATTGCAAATACATTAAAGCTCCTGGCAGGAGAGAAGGTGCCGGATTTTGAGTATACGGCTCAGAGGAAGGACAAAAGCACATTCTCAGTGCTGGTGAACTCAAGCCCGATAATCCATAAAGAGATGGTCATGGGCTTAAGAGGCGTGGTCACAGACATAACTGATCGCAAGAGGGCAGAGGAGATGCTGAAGGCCTCTCTCCAGGAGAAGGAGGTTCTATTGAAGGAGATCCACCACAGGGTCAAGAACAACCTCCAGGTAGTATCAAGCCTTCTAAGCCTCCAGTCAGGATACATCATGGATTTTCAGGCAAGAGAGGGCTTTAAGGAGAGCCAGAACCGCATCAGGTCCATGGCGCTGGTGCATGAGAAGCTGTATAAGTCCGGGGACTTAAGCAGGATAAATTTTCCTGAGTACATTGAGAGCATAGCCGACTATCTCAGGCGCTCCTATGCATCGAACTGCCGCGGTGTCAGGCTCAACCTGGATGTAGATGATGTATCCTTGAATATCGATAGGGCCATACCATGCGGCCTGATAGTGAATGAACTTATATCCAACTGCTTAAAGCATGCTTTTCCAAACGGCAGATCGGGAGATATTTATCTGAGCCTGCATTCAATCGACGGCATAATCGACCTGGTGGTCAAGGATAACGGAGCTGGATTGCCCAAAGACCTGGACATAAGAAAGACGAAGTCTCTTGGCATAACCCTGGTATCTACATTGGTAAAGCAGCTCAAGGGCACTCTGGAGATGAGGTCTGAGCCAGGCACTGAGTTTAAGATAAGATTCAAACCTTGATCCGTATACGGATATCTTTACTTACTATCAATTACTCCAAGAATGTTGGTGATTATATGCTTCCAGGCTTAGGAGGACTTGGCGGAAGGGGCATGAGCCCCAAGAAGATGAAGGGCATGCTAAAGAGCATGGGAATAGATATAGATGAGCTCGAGGGCGTCAAGGAGGTCATAATCAGGATGCCCGATAAGGAGATCATCATAGAGAATCCCTCTGTTGCAATAATGGAGGCCCAGGGGAACAAGACCTTCCAGATCTCTGGCGACGTCAGGGAGCAGTCCTCGGGTCCGGCTATACCCGATACTGATATAGAGCTGGTCGCGGCCCAGACCGGGGTCGAGCCCGAGCAGGCCAGAGCTGCGCTTGTTGAGGCCAAGGGCGACCTTGCAGAAGCCATACTAAAGCTTGCAAAATAAAGAGAAGAGGAGGCAGGCTCAGGGCCTGTTTTCTGTGAGACCTGTGAGAGAATCTGATGTGGGTCCCGTGCATGGATCAAGAGATGCGACCTGCGAGCAGGCCATCCATGATCCTGTGTATGGAGCGATCATCCCTGATGAGCTGGAGTGGCAGATCATCCTCTCCAGGCCGGTGCAGAGGCTAAAAGGCATAAAGCAGCTCGGACTTGTGGATACCATCTACCCCGGCGCCAACCACACCAGGTTCGAGCACAGCATAGGCACAATGCACATCGCCGGGAGGATCGCCAGCCATCTGGGACTAGATCCTAAGGCAGTCTCCAGGGTCAGGCTGGCAGGGCTGATGCATGACCTGGGCCACTCTGCATTCTCCCACGCAGTGGAAGGCGTGCTCTCCAGGAACCCCGATATCCAGCCATCTGCCTCAGGCATCAGGATCTGCAGGCATGAGGATTTTACAAGGCAGATCATACAGGCTCATGACTTCGGCGGGGAGGCCCTGGCCCTGGCAGAGCAGGAGTTTGGTGATGCAGATGAACTCTTTTGTGAGATTGCAGACATTGCCAGCGGAAGGTCTCCGCCTCTGGGCCAGGTGATCTCAGGAGACCTGGATGCTGATAGAATCGATTTTCTTCTCAGAGACTCTCACCACACCGGAGTGAGCCTTGGGCTTGTGGACATAGACCAGATCATCCAGGCCCTGGCAGTATCAGGAGGACGTCTGGTGCTGGCGGGCGCAGACGGCTACAGGTCTGAGATGTCCATTACCGCGGCAGAGTCTATGCTTGTCGCCAGGGCCCATCATTATAATGCTCTGGTTCACCATCCTTTAGTCCAGTCCATGAGGTCCATGCTTCTATACGCCTTAGAGTCGGTGCTCGAGAAGATGGACCAAGAGGAGGCCCGGTCAGAGACGGCACGCTTCTTCACGGATTATAATGATTCTGATCTAATTCTCTTCATAGGCGAGAGGGGCGATGACCATGTGCAGGAGCTGCTTTGCCGCATAAGGAATGGCAGGCAGTATCCTCTCACTTCCAGGTTCGATTACAGAACCCTGCCGCCAGGCACAAGAATGGCCATATCCACCATCTCCAGGAACGGCAGGGCAAGGAAGATGTTTGAGAGGGGCCTTGGAAAGAAGTACAGGTCTCTTGTGGATATATCAGCCGGGAGCGGAGTGCCAAGGTCCATACGCACTGAGGACGGGGACTTCCTTTATGATGAGTCTGCCCTGGCTGCAGGGCTCATAAAGTCCCTTACCAGGCAGATAACCCTTTCATTCTTCTCAGACTCAAAAGAGGAGATCTCACTCGATGAGGTCAAGGATCTGGCCTTCAGGCTTCTGGGCTTCATAAGAGAGGAGAGCTATCTGCCCATTGAGGGGCTGCTGATCCTGTTTTACTCTCTCCACAGGATGCTTTTTGAGACCTATGGCCAGAGGATCCTGGTCCCAAGGATCAGGAACATCACCTGGCTCTACAGGACTGTATCCAGGCTCAAGACCCACGGCCATAATGGAGTCGCCGGCCTCTTTGACTACAGCTTCCATGAAGAGTACGGCTTTCCCTACAGCGAGCGGCTTTTCGAGGATATTCAGGTGCTGGTGGCCATGGGCATGATCTACCAGGACCTCAGGCACTATGAGGCTGGCGGCAGGTGGAAGCAGCGCTATGAGTATATGCTTACCTCAGAGGGGCTGGACTATGCTGAATCGGTTGCAGGCTCATACCGGCCTGAGGCAAATCTCGTCTTGGATCAGCTCAATATGGAGCGGCACAGCATTCCTTATGACATGGTAAGCATGCTTGCCAGGAGGTACTCCGGGGTGAGGAGGCAGGAGAAGGCATGAGTCACCATCCGGATCACGATGGACCTAAGTCCGAGCGGCAACCGAGCCATGATGAGGTCGAGGAGGGGCTAAACAAGGTCCTGATTGAGATGGCGGCTCTCCAGGATATGATCTGGGACGAGATGGAGGAGCAGAGCAGACAGGACAGGCTCACGCCCGAGATGGAGGAGTTCGCCAGAAAGGTGATGGATGATGTATCATACTGGATGGACCAGTGCACAGCAGCATCTCAGTCGCCTCCGGTATTGCTGAGGAGGATGGAGGTTCAGCTCTCCAGGCTGAAGAAAATTCTTGATCTGATTGGAAAGGGAGACGGCAAAAAGCTACAGTGAATCCCTGGATTATCTTCCCAAAGGGTATGCTTAACGAACTTTTGTAGTATCTGGCCTGCTCCCACGGCTAAAGCCTGTGGGATTCTACGGTTAGCCGGATCAAGCCAGAGCCGTTCTAGGGGGATCAGTGCTCCCTTCCACGACATCCCTCTCTGCCGTGGATCGATCTGCCATCATAGACTCCTCGGATGAGATAGATTCCATTTTGGTATCTAGTACAGCGGGGCTGAAATAATTCCATAGTGAACAAGATGTATCTATCTGGGTGGGATACCAACAGATAGATGTCTCAGGGCCGACGATCCCCAGATCATCTCCCTGGCAGCGCCATGCATCCAAGCCAAAAAGGATGACAGGGGCGCGAAAGACCTTCAAGGTTTTCTGGATTAGCGCCTATGCCCAACGCTTCTGGGTGCGACTGCCCCCCCTGACCCCCTGCTGGGGGGAACATGCCCACATCTAGGCCACAGCTACCGCAAGGGGTTGACTATATCAGATTATCATATATTCGATATCCGTGGAGTGCCATGGGGTATGCTATCGGTCCCATAGAACAGCTTTCGGGTAGTGCTTGCATATTGTCGCAAAGGTTCCCCCCAGAGGGGGTCAGGGGGGCAGTCGCACCCAGAAGCGCAGGGTGTATGTTTTAATCTATATCTACGACTGGCTTTAACCTAGAAAGAGCCTTGCAGCTCTTCTTTGATTAAAGCTCCAGATCAGATGCTAGATAGAGAGACCTCATCCCAAAGAAACGTGGTCTTATTTAAGCCTCAATGTACTGGGCAATCAACTGTGCTTGGTTGTCCTGTGGGATCAAACCATGTGGCACAAACACCAAAGCTGCATAGCAAAAAAGCTATCAGTACATCCATTGAGGTTAATATGAAAAGATTGAGAGATAGATGTCTGAGGGGTTCTACATCCCACGACTGAACTCGTGGGCTTTCCACCCCCTCTACATCCCTCCCCAAAAAAATCTCGTAAATAGAGTTAAATAGAAAACCACCATACCTACTTTTACTGAGGAATTAGAATGGTAAATGGAACCGTGAAATTTTTCAATAGAGTTAAGAGCTTTGGATTCATAGCTGGCGACGATGGAAAGGACTATTTCGTTCACGCTTCAGGTTTAAAGCCCGATGTCACTATCGATGAGGGTGACAAGGTCAGCTTTGAGGTAGTAGAGGGCGAGAGAGGCCCCAAGGCAGAGAACGTAGAGAAAGTATAAGGTTTATGAAGTTATAAATTTCCAATTATTTTTTTCACCAATGCTTAGGCCGTGGCAGTTGATTTGCCGCATTATTCTAGTTCTGGTTTTTCTTGAGTTGAGTCCATTCCTGCAAGGCATAAATGCCAGCATTGCTCTAGAAGTTAACCTGTTTCAAAATGGCATTAATTTTCTAGAAAACGGCAATAGGTGATTCGTAGTTGTCTTGAGATCGGGATAAGCTTAAGTTATGGCCGGACCCGAACCTATTCGAGCGCGGCACTCCAAGCCAGATCAAAGGGACTGAGTCGACGACTCAGCATGCCGGCCTTCTCTGGTCTGAAATTCAAAATTTTGGTGATGGGTCAGGCAGATAGCCACAGGAATGGCAAATCCTTTTGAGTCGCTGCCTGAATCATTTTGAGACTGCTCATTGAATGAGAACTGTTATTCCCTACTTTCGCTGCCCTTTCTTGGCATCCCCTTTTCCTGAAGCCGTCTTCCCCGCATTCGCTGCCCCTTTCGCGGCATCAGAACTTCCGGCCACTGTAGTCGTCCCAATATTTGCCGCTGCTTTCTTTGCCTCAGTTCTTTGTTTCTTAGTTTTTTTATTCGGCATCTTAAATCCTCCGTTAGATTTATTCTATGATTCCCCTGTACGATATTTTTAAATAAAAAGCTTTTGGTACCTAAATTTTGGCAATCCCTGATATATATAGGCATGAGACCTGGTAAATTAAGATATGATGCCCAAAAAACTCGATCGCATGGAGGGCAGCAAAGAGGCGTTAGAGGCTGAAGGCCACAGGAGGGAGACCCTTTTTACCTGGGTGGAAACATGAAAATTAGCAGAGATGAACCGGATGAAGAATCCGATGAGTCTGCAAGGGAGATGCCTATGACTTCAGTCATGGGAGAAGGTCACAGTTGAATCTGCTCAGGACCAGATGGGTTGCGCCCTGGCACTGAGCCTGGCCCGAGTCCATTTGGCTCTGGAAGGAACGTATCCTGAGTGCTTCCCGGCATATGTTCTGGAATGCCAGTGGCCTGCTCACCCTGAACACCAGGAGCCTGTTCTTGACCTGGAGCTGCTTGGGCTGGTGCTGGGGCTTGATTCAAGTCGGAATTGACATTCATACCGCCGTCGGGACTCTGGCTGCCGGTGCCGGCGACAGTCAGCCTGGACACCATATTCAACTGTCTTTCCATCCCCTCATCCGTATAGGATATGAGGGATGATGTCAAGTAGTCCCCGCTCTGTTCTGCCCGGATGGGGTAGCTTACAGTCGATGTTGTGCCTGGATACAGCTCTATGGACTGCATCACCGGGCTATCAACCGCGATGCCAGGACTATATCCCGGAGTGACTGTGACCTGTGAGACGTCCGCGCCGTTGTTGGATAGCACAACTATCACATTCACAGGCTCGCCTACTGATGCTACGCTTCTATCCAAACTCTGGCTGGCAGTCAGCTCAGCCGCTGCGAGCATGCTTGTGGTCCCCAACCCGAGGAGCAGTAGAATGGGTACTATCACTCGCAATTGCTTCATCAAACTCATATTTAACCAGGATTATGGACTTAAACATATCTGTCATACGAGGTTGATATGACCACGTAGCTTGCGATATCTGTCGATAGGACAGTGGGGATGCATAAAATACTTGCGTAGTACCTGGCAGACGTGATTGCGATAGATGTATCTTATTTTGCCCGGCGGGATCGACCGCAGAATAGCCAGGTACTCAAAGGAGATCGCTTCTCATTCTATTCGATAGGCATCTATTCCAACCGCCTCGTCAGAATGATTGGAGTGTTCTTTTGAGCCCGTGACAAGGCGATCAACGAACTGGCCGCGAAGGAAGACCGCTTTCTAAGTTTCCAATATCCTGTCCCAAAATCTGCCATCAACTCCGTCTATACTCTGCTCCATATTTCTCTGCCTTTCCCATCCCTATCAAATCATCCAAAACTTCATTGAGGCAGTCTTCATCCACAAAGAGCCCATACTGCTCTTTCAGCCTGTCACGGATATCCTCACTGGCGCCTGGCTCTTCAGAAAGGACTTTTTCAGCAAAACCTACAAGATCCTCATGAGCTGCCCAAGGGTAGATTATCCATTTCCATTCCCGTATCACATCTGCGCAGAGATCCGGTACAACGGGCGATGTTATTTTATGCTGCAAGACTCCAGTCTTAATCTCCCCGGCCCCCAGCCCCTTTACATACTCTACGGCTGCTTTGAGGGTGTCTCCAGTGTCCGTAACATCGTCGATTATCAATATCCTTTGATCATGAACATCCACTGCAAGGGGAAACCGAACCGTTGCTTCCTGCCGTTTGCAGGCGGCAATATCCCAATGCTCTATCTTTATGCTCGTCAGGAGACTATGAAGAAGAAAATCGCAGACTACTCTTGCAGGGACATATCCTCCTCGTCCGATGGCGATGACTAGATCCGGATGAAAGCCAGAAGACTTGATCTTCTTGGCCAGTGCCTTAGAAAGCCTATATGCCTCATCCCAGCTTATGAGCTGACACGGGAAGCACGTAGGATTCATGATAATTAATAGAGCTGTGAAGAATTAAAGATTATCGGAGACTGATTAAGAGAAGCTGTGATAGAAGCTACTCTTATAGCATTTGCTGATGCCTGTACCTGGATCAATGATAGTGTATTCAATGTGTTCCAGATTGCGATCTGGAACTCTCCAGCCCAATGGGCTGGAAGAGTGCTAACAACATTGCTCGGCTTGGGCTGCATGTAGGCCAGCCTGGAGGTCCGATGTTGCCTATGTTTCAGGCGGCATCAGGGCTACTGAAAGCCCGTCTCCTTTAGGGGGCGGGTGGCTTACTTTAACAAAATAATTTAGGTAACTATTTATGCTTGAGGATTTGGTGGGTGATGCAGTGCTACTAAGGGATTATGGATTCTATGCTGAAAAGCAGCTAAATCTTATATGCCTTCAAGTAGTCTTCAGCTTCAAGGGATAACATGAATAATACATTCAGCATATATTTAGCAAGCGCCCTAACTCTGATAATAGCTACAAGCGCTATCACACTAGCGCAGGGTCCTGATGAAATAATGGTGCCGAATTTGGCCTACCTAAACAGCACAACCACCGTCTTAGATAATGCTTCTATCCATGAGGGATCTTTAAATAAAACCGCCATAAACCAAACGGCTTTGAATCTAAGTACTGTAAATAATAGAGCTCTTGATATCGTCCCCATCAGCGAGATAGCGGGAGTTGCCCCCGAAGTTGCCGCAGCCTCAGCCTCATCTCAGGTGACTTATGAATCGGATGGCTCTATTAAGCTTGGGTCTGGCGTAGGCGGCTGGGACCCCTTTAATGTCAAGCATATAGATGTAGAGAGCCAAAAACTCGACATTTCCATCAAGCCCATGCGAGATACGGGCAAGATGTTTTTCGTATGCAATATCGTTTGATCATCAATTTCTTTTTTAAAAAGGGATGATAGGCCCGAGCACTGGTGAAAAGGGCAAGTATTATATGAGCTTATATTGAAGCTGCGAAAAAAGGGCTGTTCCCAGTATCGAGGATCTGACTGATCTTCTTAAGAAGACGTTCCTCCAGCGCCCTGTTCTTACTGGTGAGCTTTGAAAACTGAGCATCGAGCTCAGGCGTGGATTCGTATTCCATAGGTCTTATTCAAGGTTTTTCAGATGGTTCAAGAACTCTTCCTTTGGCTTGATCAGCTCGGACCAGGATACAGGGGCGAGTTTAGCCAACGGCCATCGGCTCCGTAGATACGTCTATTGCATTTCCATCTATTGGTGGAATGGGTATCCCGTGCCTCAATCTTATGGCGATCCATTCCTCGATAGCTTCTATGAGTGCCTTTCTGCAATCTTCAAAGGTCTTGCCTGTTGCCCACACGCCTTCTAATCCAGGTACATGGGCATAATATGGCTCTGGATTTTCAATAACCTCATATTCAGCTTTTGATAGGGCGGCTGCAATGTACTCTGAGAACATATCAAGATCTCAATATGTTCTGGATGAATTATAGGTTTCGCTGGGGCAATCATCTCTTTGGTAAGCCCTCAAAATGGCGTGCTTTTCTGACCAGTGGTATCACATTGCTTGATGTTTTAGTGGCTGATGTGGTGCCACTAAGGCTCATAGATTCGGCTAATGTGCGAGGGTCTTTCTGTAGGATTGAAGCCCGTTACTCTGTGAAAAACCGCATAAGAAAAGGGGCATGGAAAAGAAGATTATTCAGGGCTGTGGAGGTCGGCCAGAAGATCATCTACATTATCGAATGTCTCTACCTGGCCTGCCTTATATTGTTTGATGCTCCGGGCAAGGCCGGCTTCGAATTCCTTCAAAGCTGCCTCATTGGCATCTGCGGCCATGGCCTTGTTTTCTGCGCCTGCCATATGGGTTTCTTCACTGCACGAGATGAAATATGTTTGCTGAGGACATTTGTCTTTTTGGCAAGCTCTTGAAATGCCATCGCCTTTTAGATTAGTGGTACTACACTGCTTGAGATTTTGGTGGCTGATGTGGTGACACTAGGGGCTCATGGATTCGGCGCATGGGCGATGGTTTTTCTGCAGGCTTGCAGCAGGGCGTCTTCAATGATTGTAGCAGGGCATTCTGTTTTATGTAGCATACGAGATCTTTTCATATGCACCAATTACATAAGAAGCAAAATATTTTGGTTTCGCCAGGTGGAATGATGCTTAAATGATTATTTTATGCTGCGCTTATATATTTTATCGTGATGATCTACATTCAAAAATTCTACAACATCGCCTACGACCCTATATAGAATCACATAAGCCATCCTAATCACAAAGGTCGTCGAAAAGATCATCGATGCTATCAAAGGTCTTGGATTTGCCCTTATCGAGTTCATCAATTGCCTGGCGGGTTTCCTCCAAGGCGGCATCAGACAGCTCTTCGAGCATCTCTTCGGGCTTCCGGGCGGTCTTGATCTTCATGGTGGGTAGTGTATGTCTTTTGGGCGAAAAGGGTTTTGGTATGGGTGGTGCTATATTGCTTGAGGTCTAGTGGCTGATGTAGTACCACTAAGGGCTCATGGATTAGGCTCATGGCCTCATTAGGCAATTGTGAAGGTGTGCGGCCAAAAAGAGTTAATGCGCCTCTCTGCTGTTCAGCAGCTTTTGGCTCTCCCATTGGCGTCTCCACACGACATGGACAGCTATGGGGCTTCAGCCCTCACTTTACAATGCGCTTGTATATTTTGTCATGGAGATCTACGTTTAAAAGGAATCTAGTATGATCATGCCTTATGCTGATAGCCACTCCTCACGAGAAATCCCGGCCTCTGAAAGGATGAGCTTGATAAGAGTCACTCCAATATCCACGCCGTGATGGGGGTTAGGAATAATTACCACAACGCTTCCTCTGGTCATATATGGATGCTTGCGCCCTGGATGTGGTCCTTCAAAACCAAGGTTCTTCAGCTTAGTAATGAGTACCCTATATGACACTGGCGTCAGTTTAGACAACAGCTGACACCCTAGAGACGCCTATTGTATGACCATCTAGAGCCGGAATATCTAGCCCTCTCTCAAGACGTATAGTTATCCACTCTTCGATGACCTCGATGAGATCTTCTCGACAATCTTCGATAGTGGGACCGGTAGCTATTACACCCTGAAGGCCATCCACATGTGCGGCGAAGGTACCATCCTCTAGTGGTATATATTCAGCTCTCTTCAAGGCAGCTCTGATATACTCAGTAAACATCAGTGTTCTTTTGTCCGGGCAGGATTTAGCTTTTTTCGAGGAGGAACGAGAAAGAGTTTTTGATATCTCGGGTATAGAGGTGTCACTGGCAATCTCGAATTCCTCGTGGTACTACATTGCTTGAGGTTTTAGTGGCCGAGGTGGTACCACGAAGGGCTCATGGATTTGGCTCATGGGCTCTTTAGGACAGCATGACGGCGGGCAGCCAAAAGAATTAGGGCGACTCCCTGCCGTTAAGTAAGTTCTTATTTTCCCAGCCAGGCTTAGCGCCTGAGCCGCTGCCTGCATAGCCTGCTATGGGGCCAATATAAGGGGCACATTTGGCGGGCTTCACGTGGGCAGGCACTGAGCAGCGTGAATAGCGCTGCGGGCCTCTGGGATCTTTCTGCCTTCGATCATCGCGGTTTCAACTTCTCAGGCCATGTTTCTTAGCCCACTCATCCAGGTCCTCGACCTCATCCTTATGGGCTTCATAATAATCCCAAAGGTCATCAGCGTACTCGGTCTCGTCCTCTTCAGGGATGCCTTCGACATCCATATCCATGAGGCTCACTTGGTCCTGCCTGCTGGGGCTCATGAGATTATTGATGATATTTTCTGGCTCTGCTGGTCCTGGGAGGTATGGCGGCAGCAGAGAGTGTGAAGGTGGGTAGCTACAATGTACCTTTCAAGGCATCCCCAGTCGTTCCTTTATAGCCCTGATATCTTCCTGCACGTGCCGAAGTTGCACTGTTACTCCTGGCTGGATCTCTTGTCTAAGTCCCCTGACCTCTTCAATGGTCTGGTCTTGCTTCTCCAGCATCTGATCCATCTTGCCGCCCAGGTTTGTATTCATATCTTTGATATCAGCGTTCATATCTTTAATAGCGCCCAGGATCTCTTTCAGGACAACTACGCCCTGATCCAGCCTTGAATCAGTCTCTCCGGGTTCAACTAACTTGTAAAAGCTCTCAAAGTCGCCTGTGGCCTCAGAATATTCCCTGGATATGGAGCTGACATGGATGACAGTGTTCTTGATGTCGATTGCCTTTAGGAACCTCTCCAGGTCGTTCTCTTCTCCCTCGGCGATGACCTTCACCCTGCCATCGTTGAGATTCTGGATGGTTCCTCTCAGGCTAAAGGCCCTGGCCATATCTATTACCCTCGCCCTGTATCCCGCCCTCTGGATCTTTCCTGAGACATGGGCAGTGAGCCTTTTCATTGAAGTGACCTTGAGATTCTTTGCATATCATCTTTTTGCCAAGCTCTTGAAGAGTGACAGCCTTTCAGATTGGTGGTACTACATTGCTTGAGGTTTTGGTGGCTGATGTGATACTACTGAGGGCTCATGGACTCGGCTCATGGTCGAGAGTCTTTATGTGGGCATGCACCTGAAGCTTCGGCGCCCGCCCATCGGGAGCTGCCTCCTCCGCAATCCTGCTGCCTAAATCACATAGCGCAAAAAAGACCGCAAAGACTGCGGATCAAAGAGTAAATCTGCAGGCTTGTCGCTTTTAGGAAGGCCTGGCCTCATCATGGCTCCCTCAGCTTTAGGCATATCCCTTTCGAATACCACATGCTGCCTGGAGATGGTGATCACTGGCCTTGGCAGCATATGCCGGAGCTCATGGCGCCCACCTCGTCTTCGGCAGTGCCTTATACATAAAGCGATGAATATGTGAGAGGTTAAAATGGTAAAATGCGTTTTTTGTGGCAGCTTGAACGCTGCGGGACGATTTGTTGTCCCTGATGCTTGGATATGTAGTTCGTGCGTAGCTCGTCTTGAAAAGCCATTAGATTGGAACACGTTGGGTTGCCGCGCTTAGATCACGGCACCAAAAGATAATAGTCATACACTTCCCCCGTGTGGGGGTGGTCGTTATGACTCTCACAATCTCATAAATTCTGACAACTTCATAATTATATAAAGGATAGAGCACACTATGTCAATGTCAAAGATAATCAGTCATGACGGTTGCCTGGTATGGGATAATTTTCCAGTATCCCTAAAATATTGGATGATAGAGTGGGACAAAACGGATGACGGTCTCGATCTCAAGACAACTCTGCCTGCTTCACATCAAAGGTTTGGATCCATTTCCTCATAGAAGAATTGCATTGCGTCGATTCAAATGGTGCATACTCTATCTCTTTTCCAGATCATTCGTCCATTGCTGTTCTTAATTAAACAGTAGCCTAGCTTTCTGAGTTCGGTACGCACATGATCTGGTTTGAATCCTAAATTATCTGCTATAGTCCGAATCTCTCTGAGGTCATATACGAAAAATTTGAATCTGCTGTTATCAGAAATATATGCATTGACATCTACTGCATGCTGGTTCTTGCGTCGAGCCATCGCTTGCGCCTCCTTCCAGTTTGCTTACTTGGTTACCCATCGATCTTCACATTGTGCATCTCGAAGAACTCTTTTAGGGCCTCTTCGACCACCTGGCTCTGAGCATTCAAGCTGCTTTTGGACTGTATGGAGTAAACCTTCAGAGTTTTGGCCACCTGTTCGGATAAGGTCTATGTAGTTTTTTCAACCACATTTCATCAACGAGTCTTCGGGCTATATATCTTATGGTATCATGGTATTATAAAACTTAAAATCTAAAAGTTCGTTCCACCATATCCTCCGATGCTTTTTGATAATCCATATATAGAAATTGAATTTTATCGCCCTTGATCCTGTAGACAATGACGCAGGGATCGACATGTGAGTCACGGGCATGTCTTAGGCTATAGCGTTTCTGAGAACCAATATGAGGGTTATCGAGGATCTGGCTGATCTTCTTAAGAAGACGTTCCTCCAGCGCCCTGTTATTACTGGTGAGCTTTGAAAACTGAGCATCGAGCTCAGGCGTGGATTCGTATTCCATAGGTCTTATTCAAGGTTTTTCAGGTGGTTTGAGAACTCTCCCTTTGTCTTGAAAGTCTTGACTAAGCCAGCATCAGCCTGTTTGAGGCTTCTCCTCACCCCAGCCTCAAACTCCTGCAGTGCAGCTTCATTGGCGTCCTAGGTGATTGCACGATCCTCTACTCCGGTCGTGAGTGGCCTCAGCTTCGTGTGATGAAATATGTTTTTCTGGGGGCGCTTGCCTTTTCGTCAAGCCATTGAAGAGTCAACACCGTTTAGATTGGTGGTACGACATTGCTTGAGGTTTTGGTGGCTGATGTGGTGCTACTAAAGGGTCATGGGCGAGGGGCTTTTTGTGGGCCTTACTACGGGGGGGCGGGAAATAGAATATTATAGTGCGCCTTTAACGATAGTCATCATTTTAACCTCTTTATCCGGTATGATATAGATATTTGAATTATTCTTATATGATGCATCTTTTTCCTTAACATAATACTTACCATCAGTATACATTATTAAAGACAATGTTTTATTTGATATAGTTATATTTTCATCGTCTAGTAAAAATTTGATTTGGGTTAAGTTTCCATTATCGCTAGTTTTAATTGACTGTTCTGCATTTAAATTGCCACAAAATTGGAATAATATTATTGTCACACTAAATGATAAAAGAATGAATAAAGCAATTATAGATATATGGCCCAGTTTTGTCTTTTTAAATGTTTCATATGGCTTATTAAGTACCTCTTGGTTGAAGTAATAAATTGTGCCGAGTAACATGAAACAATAGATAATATAATATTTTAAATTAGCTTTATGATAAATAGTGAGTCCGATACTAATCAGCAGCCAGAATATTAAGTAAAGCATTGATATATCTAAGCGACTACTTGGGCCGAAACGTATGCTAACGTAGCGTAAAATTGCTCCAAATAACGCCACAAATATTATAAGAATTATGAAAACTTCCCCAAATAGCCATATCATCGCCCTTCCCATATATAAATATGATATAATTGTCAGATTTGATACGCAGAACGGGATGGATAATTTATGGAAATATTCAAGGTAATATGTATATGTTCCCACATAGAGCAACGCAGTAACTGTTGTGATGAGGCAGTGTCCCATAAATGCTGTAATTTCGTAGATGCCCTGTATCCAGAAGCCATTACTCCTCGTCCATAGATAAATAGGTTTTACCAGTTACCCATTCC
>JGI24732J26686_1000248_pt1 | contig 34366 bp, 36 predicted proteins | sample EPASupsiteHSE623_FD_26686 | JGI IMG/M metagenome (IMG submission 26686)
CCGTATTTTTCAGCAACATATTTTATAACTTCATCTCTTCTTCTGTCGGCAAAATCCAAATCAATATCGGGCATGGAAATTCTTTCAGGATTTAAAAATCTTTCAAAAAGTAAATTATGTTTTAACGGGTCAACATTTGTTATGTTTGTTAAATAAGCCACAATAGAGCCTCCGGCCGACCCACGGCCAGGGCCTACAATAATTCTGTTTTGTTTTGCCCAGTTTACAAAATCCTGCACAATTAAAAAGTATCCGGCAAATCCGGTCTTTTCTATAACCGACAGTTCGTATTTTAATCTTTCAATTACTTTTTGGTCCGGAGTTTCTCCGTATCTTGTTTTTAATCCTTGCTGGCATAATTCTTCTAAAAATTGTTCTGCTGTTTTTCCTGCGGGCAATGGAAAAACCGGCAATTTTGTTTTGCCCAGTTCAATTTCTACATTACAGGCTTCAGCAATTTTTTGCGTATTTTCTAGTGCTTCTGGAAAATCTTTAAATTCTTCTGCCATTTGTTGCGGGCTTTTCATTGAAAAATCATCCTGGGTCATAGATAGTCTTTCGGGGTCATTTATGTCAGCTCCTGTGTTTATTAACATTAAAACATCTTGGGCTTCTGCATCGTCTTTTTTTAAATAATGTATGTCGTTTGTGCAAACCAAAGGAATGTCGGTTTTTTTAGAAAGTTCAGCAAGTTTTTTATTTGCTTTTTCCTGGTCTGGAATATTTGCATGGTGCTGAAGTTCTAAATAAAAATTTCCTTTGCCAAAAATAGATTCATATTTTTTTGCAAGAGCTTCTGCTTCATCCATTCTGTTTGCCAAAAGAAGTTTTGGAATTTTTCCCTGAATGCAGGCCGACAAAGCAATCAGCCCCTCGGCATATTTTTCTAAAATTTCGTCGTCAATTCTTGGCTTATAATAATATCCTTCAAGGTGGGCAATTGTCACAAGTTTTACCAAGTTTTTATATCCCTGCTGGTTTTTTGCCAGCAAAATTAAATGGTTTCTTGGGGCGTCTATGTTTGGCCTTTTATCGGTCATTTTTTCAAAGGCAGTGTAAACTTCGCATCCAATTATGGGTTTTATTTTTTTGGCTTTTGCTTTTTTGTAAAACTCAACAGCCCCATACATTACTCCGTGGTCGGTTATTGCAACAGAATCCATTCCCAGTTCTTTTACATAATCTAAAAGCTCGTCAATTTTTGGTAAACCGTCTAGCAAAGAATAGTGCGAGTGAACGTGTAAGTGAGTAAATTTCATATTTTTATCTAATATACCATTTTACCTTTTGTAATGCTAAAATCAAGTTATGATTTTCCCAAATTTTAATGAAGAAAAAAAGTTGTGGAAAAATGGATATAATTTTGTTGCCGGATTAGATGAAGCCGGCCGTGGGCCTTTGGCGGGGCCTGTTGTGGCAGCTTCTGTTTGCGTAAATTTTCAATTTTCAATTTCCAATTTTCAATCAAATCCCAATTATTCAATTTTCAAAAACGTACGGGACTCAAAAAAGTTATCACCAAGCCAAAGAGAAGAGATTTATAATATTTTAATAAATCACAAAGATATAAAGTGGGGAGTAGGCATAGTTTCAGAAAAAGTTATTGATAAAATAAACATTTTAGAGGCAACTAAGCTGGCAATGAAAAAATCTTTTAAAAAATTAAGCCCCAATTTTTTATTGCTTGACGGAAATTTTAAAATTGACAGCAAAATTAGCCAAAAAAGCATTATAAAAGGGGATTCAAAAGTTTTTTCAATTTCTGCAGCTTCCATTATAGCCAAAGTAACTCGTGATAAAATAATGAAAAAATATCATAAAAAATATCCCGAATATAATTTTTTAAAACATAAGGGCTATGGCACAAAAGCCCATTTTGCCTGTTTGCAAAAATTTGGGCCGTGCAAAATTCATAGAAAAAGTTTTTACCTTGGTTAAAAAATGATAGCTCGCTATAAGTTATCCACAGGCGCAAAAAATTGACAGGTTGTTTTGTTATTTTAAAAGATATAAAATAAAGAAATATAAATAATTTTTTAAAAAATGGATGAAAAAAAAATAGCTGTAATAGTTCCTATAATTGCAGCTTTAATAATAGGCGGAGCAATCGGCGTTTATTTTCAGTTTCAAAAAGATGCGCCAAAGCTTAATATAGCAAGAAATGTTATAAAATCTTTGTCCTCAAAAACAGTTCCTTCTATTGTGGCTTTTGGTAAGGCCTCAAAAATAGAAGGCAGAAACATTACTTTAGATTATAACGGAGACACTATAACAATAGGCATTAGCGACGATGCTCAAATATATACTTCTTCAAACCAAACTGCAGGCGCTACGCCTACAGCTTCGTTGTTAGAAAATATTAAAATAGGAGACGACTTAAGCGTTAATTTAAAAGTTTTGCCCGACGGCCAGTTGCAGGGCCAGTCGGTTATAATATTAAATTTTGCAAATTAATAAATAATAAATAAAAAATATGGACAAAACAACAGTAATTATTTTAATAACAGCAGTTTTAGTTTCTTTAGTTTTGGGCGCCGGGCTTGGAATTTTTTATCAAATGCAAAAAGACAGCCCTAAAATACAAGCAGGAGAAAAAATGTCGGAAACTATTAAAAATTTAAGTTCAGGAATGGTGCCATCAATAGTGGCTTATGGCGAAGTTTCGGCTATAAACGGAAAAAATATTACGTTGGGTTATAGCGGTAAAAGCATGCAAATAGAAATAAGTAAAACTGCCAAAATTTATTCTGCAGTGCCCAACACCGAAACAAAAACAACAGCTCTTCCAACAGTTAAATTTAGCGACATAAAAATAGGCGACAGGTTAAACATTACTATGACTGTTTCACAAGAAGGTCAGCTTCAGGGCCAGTCGGTAATAATTATTGGTTCTAAATAATTACAGCTAAAATTAAAAATTTTATTTGATAAAATATATGAAAAAAACAGCATTATTATTTTCGTGTTTATTTTGCCTGTTTTTTTCTTTCGGTTTTTTTAGCATTGTCAGCGCTCAAGTAGCGCCTGTTTCTGTTCCCATAACTTGCACGCGCACCGGGACAATTACTATGACAACAAATGATTGCGATGGAGGATGGTTCCCAATAGATGTAGTAACTCAAAACATAAATGATAACGTAACTACTATAGGGCCATTTAAGCAAGAATGCCCGGAGCAATGCCCGGAGCCCCATCCAGAAGTAACTCGTTATACATTTAGCTATGATATAACAATACACTGCGTTGTTGACACTTCAGGATGCGAAAATGGGACAGCTTATGTAGACATTCCTTATAAATGGTCTTTTGAAAAAAATCGTGCGCAGGGTGACGATCAATGCTACTTAAGCGCAGAAATAGCTTCTTGGCTACCCGACGATGCTCCTTATGGATATAACATAAATCCTACTTTTTCAGTAAATATGCTTCGCATGGCGGATTATCCTCAAACTGGAGATATTAATGATTGCTCTGGAGTATACCAGGGCCAAGATTCTTTGCAGATAAGAGATGCAAGTACGGGCTTTACAACCTGCGTGGGAGACGGATATGTTGATTTAAGGTTTGTGTCTATGGGGACATACGGGAATCCTGTAGAATGCAGTTTTACAAGTAAACCCTCGGGTTTTTGTACGCCAAGGCAGGAAATAGTAAATTATGTTTGTCGTCTAGGAAATAATGGATGGGAAAAGTGGAGGATAACAGAAAATGTTAATGGTACATGTAACACGCAAGAAACAATGGTTGAACTTTGCGGACAGGATGGATGGGCAGACCCTGCTTATTATTCTTGCGATTGTTCAGGATATGATTGCTTGATAAAACAAAGATGGTTTGATAAAGGGTGTAGGGTAGAAGAGGGTATGGCTAACTGTTATTCGGAACCAGAAGATCGTGTTATTGAAACGTGTCCTCCGCCAGAAACAGGTTTGTCTTATTGTTATGAAGGCAATGTGCATGAAAATGTTTCATATTATAATTGCACGGGCACTGGCGAGCCAAATTCCAGGCCAAGCTGCCCAATAACAATATCAAGCACATTAAAAGATACATGTGGAGACTGCGCTTTTATTCACGACCCCTATTGCTGTACAACTGCAAATGGAAGCGGAATTTGCAAAGATCAAGTATGCACAACTTGTCAGGGAGCTACTGGATATGCAGAATGCGTTTATGGTTCCCCAGCTCCTGCTATGGTGTTAAATTGCGGTCCGCCGTCCACTGTTGAATTTTCTTGGTGCGCGAAACCCCAGTTTGGCACACAGGGAGTTAATTGCACTTATACAGCAAATTATCCTGGAACATGTGGTCCAAATGTTGTTTGTACGGCGCCAACTATAGATATTGTTTGTGATGGCGTGTGCGACGCCGGCTCTGGAGATTCAATTCCTGATGATTTGTTGCCCGATGACTTAATTCCTGATGATTTGTTGCCCGATGACTTAATTCCTGATGATTTAACTCCAGACGACTTAATTCCTCCTGATGGCCTTTGTCCTGATGATGTAGAACCCGAGCTTGATGGAACTTGCCCTACATGCCCCGATGGCTCTGAACCATTTGCCGATGATGTTTGCCCGGATGATATTGCCGACGATATAATGCCAATTCCCGATGATTCTGTGCCAGATGATATTATACCAGACGATATAGTGCCGGAACCCGATGACTTAATTCCAGACGATTTAACTCCCGATGACGATTTTCCAAAAGGAGACGAGGACACATATAATATATGTTATGGAAAAATATGTTTGTCGATTCCTAATTATGGAGTTCCAATGGAAAAAATATGCAACAACCAGAATGATTGCCTTAATCTTTTCCATTATGAATGCAATACATATAAGCAATGCGTTAAAATTGAAAAGCCCGGGCTTAATACCTGCTTGTCATCTCCGGATTGTATAGAAAAAACCCATACAGAATGCAATCTTCGCGGGCAATGTGTGGTTGCGTCTGGCGTTGGAATAGACTCTTGCAAAGAAAACCTTGATTGCCAAAATACCTCTCACACAGAATGCGGACTAAATGAAGTATGCCAGGTTGTGTATAAACCTGGAGAAAATACTTGTTTTTATAATTCAGATTGCGTAGGCACTCATAACACGTGCAATCGCATAAAACAATGTGTGGTGGTTTCAGGTAGTGGAGATGATTTGTGCTATACCAATGGAGATTGCTTAAACAATAGCCATAATGAGTGCGATGGCTCACAATGCATAGTGGTAGAAGGCAGGGGGATAGATTCTTGTGTTAGCAATAGCGATTGCCTGAACTCTTCGCATAAAGAATGCGCGTTAAATGGCCAATGTTTGTCTGTATTTGGTCCTGGTTTTGATACTTGCACCACATCGTGCGCTACACATAATGAATGCAATATTCAAAAACAATGTGTTGTTGTGGCCGGTGAAGGCGATGATTTGTGCAATGATAACGCAGATTGCCAAGAAGGCAAATATCACAACGAGTGCAATGTAAGAAACCAATGCGTGGCAGTACCTGGTGAAGGCGTAGACCGCTGTATTAATATTTGTGATTGTCAAAATGGAAGGCATTCAGAATGCACTCCTTGGAAAACCTGTACAACTATATATGGAATAGGGGGCATTAGCACTTGTACCTATAGTTCAGATTGCACAGCCACTCATAATAAGTGCGTTTTAGATAAATGCGAAGTTATAAATGGAATTGGCGTAGATGCATGCTATGGGCCAGACCCCGACAGCTTTTGCATAAATGACACCGACAACCATCGCAATGTTTGCATGACAGATGACAGTTGTGTGGATATGCCAGGCGAAGAAGGTCAAAATGATTGTAATGTTCTTGGGGCAAATTCTATTGACTGCCAAGAAGATAAATATCACAACGAGTGCAACCATTTAAATCAGTGCGTAGTGGTAGCAGGAGCCGCAACAGATGAATGCCAAACCAATGCAAATTGCGTAGACCAAAACAATCCTCCCGAAGCTTATGAATTAAATGTTTCTAGAACCAGTTCAGACGGTTATTGCATGGGCATAGGCGGTTTATTTTCTTGGAAATATAAAGACACTGACCTTGATCATGAAATAAGATTTATACTTGAAATAGATGATGATTCTGGATTTGGTTCTCCGGTCAGGAAAGTGGTCAGCGGAATTTATTATACTTCGGAATCAACAAACCAGCAGCTCATTTATGTGGTTTCTCCTGGTAGAGTGGTTAATGATGATTCTATAAATTATAACACTGCATATTATTGGAGAGTAAAGGTTTCAGATGAGCATGGCCTTGACTCTGCTTGGACTTATTTTAACGGAAACGGTAACAATGGCACAACAGACCCTGTTTCAAAAACATCTTACACTTTTACCGGCCACTCAGCTCCAAGCACGGAATTTATTGCTCCTACTATCCAGGTTGACTTAAACGAAGAAATTGATTTTGACGATAAATCTATATGCTATTCTAATTTCGACGCTTATTCGTGCTTTGAGGAAAGAACAGACAACGGGTATAATGATTACAATTGGTGGTTTGGCGATGGTGCTGCCGCGTATACTCTTCCTGCCGATAGAACAGAGCTTGAAGATGTTTCTCATATTGGAGATGTTTCTCATACATATACCGAAACCAGCACAGGAGTTACCCTGCAAGTTTGCGATGAATTGGGCCAGTGTTGCGGTATTTCTCATCCTCTTAAATTTAAAGGCAAAGAGGGGGGCGGGACTTGGAAAGAAATTTCTCCGTTCTAAAATAATTATAAGCTTATTAAAGGGCGGTCATAAAAAAACCGCCCTTTAAAATTAAAATAAAAAAATGAAAAAACATAAATTTGATAAAAAAACACTTTTATACCAGCTTGCCGGAGTTTTTTTAATAATTGCGATTTTTATAATAGCTATATTTTGCAACTTTTCAACAAATGTTTCTAGCATAAACAATTGGCAGAAACAGGCAATTGTAAAATATGCATATAATGTTTTAAACAGCGAAATTAACAAAAGCCAAATTTCTTCTTTACCAAACAATTTGCCCTTGTTAAAGCAGTATGACAAAATTTTTATCACTTTTTTTGAAAACGGCGCTACTTTATGCTCTCAAGGCGGAGAAACCCAAAAAACAGATTCTTACAGGCTTTCAAAAGATATTGCAGAGGCAGTTAAAAAATGTCTAAATGAAAATATTACAAAAACAAAAAAAGAAATTGCAAAAGAAAATATTGATTCAATAAACATTGTAGTTGATATTTTGTACGGCGAAAAAAAGATTGAATCAAGAACAAATTCAGATTTGCAAAACGAAATTCAATTAGGAATTAATGCTGTTAAATTAGAAAATAACGGAAATTCTTCATATATAAAAGCATCGTATCCTATAGAAAAAAGATATTCCTTGCAAACCTCTTTGCAATTAATGTGCAAAAAAGCCGGAGGAAAAAAAGATTGTTATAAAAATCCGGAAGTTATTTTATATAAATATAATTCTGTTTCTTTCACAGCAGACAAAAAAGGTAAAGTTGATAGTTTTTACAGAAACAGCAAACTTGTGGAGCTTTCTGATATTAACCGGCAGTATATTTTAAACAGCATTGATTCAGCGTACCAGTGGTTTAAAAATAATGTTGACCCAAATACAGGCATTATAAGTTATATTTATTATCCGGAAAGAGATGTTTATGCCAAAACAACCAGCCATGGCAGAATAATGGCAGCTGCTTGGGCCGCAGGAGAAATAGGCAGATTTTTGGGCAGAGAAGATTTAAAAGAAACAGCATGGAAAACCATTGACCATTATTTAAATTTTTTAACAGAAAAAAACGGAGCTAAATATATTAAAATTAAAACCGACAGCAGAATGGCTTATAACGCTTTTTTAATGCTTGCCTTGTTAGAGCAAAAGGACTACCCCGATAGAGACAACCTTATAACCGGCCTGGCTGATTCAGTTTTACAACAACAAAGGGAAGACGGGTCTTTTAACACTGATTTTGAAAAAGAAATTCCTAAAGACGACGAAGGAAACAATTATTATCCGGGAGAGGCAATGCTGGCTTTAATGCGCTTGTATAATGAAACAGGCAAGGAAAAATATAAACAGGCAGTTGAAAAAGCATTTTTATATTACCGTGATTACTGGAGAGAAAATAAAAACACAGCTTTTATTCCATGGCATACCCAAACCTACAAATTACTTTTTGACATAACCGGAAACAGAGAATTAACAGATTTTGTTTTTGAAATGAACGACTGGGTTGTTGATAATTATCAAAAAACATCTGTTGCTTATGCTGATTATGAAGGAGGATTTGGAGAAAAACCTTCAAATGCCAGCGCTTCTTATTTAGAGGGTTTAGCCGACGCCTATTATCTTGCCAAAAAAGTAGGTGACAAAGAGCATACTGCAAAATATGCAGAAGCATGCAGGCAGGACGCGCGCTTTGTTTTGCAAACCCAGTTTAAAGAAAGCGATGTTTTTTATCTTAAAAATCCGCAAAAAGCGCTGGGCGGATTTAAGCAATCTCCATTAAATATAAGCCTAAGGTGCGACTATACCCAGCATTCAACGCTGGCATTGATAAAAATTTATCAAAATAACCTTTTTAGGTAGGACATTAAAAAAGTCCTTGCCGGGGCTTGCAAAAAAAGACGTTTTTTGTTATACTACTGTATGTAATATATCGCTCGGCAACAAACTTTTTTCCGCCAGCAAGTGCCCCTCTTGCCCTTCGGGCAAGTGGACCAGGGACTGCAAAAAGTTTATTGCCTCGCTTAATTGCTTAAATTTTATAAATAATATGGCAGTTCCAAGACATAGTCATACAAGGTCAAAAGTGGGCAAAACCCGCATGCATAAGCACATAAAACGTGTGTTTTTGAATGTTTGCCCAAAATGCAAAAAACCCATTTTATCGCACACAGTTTGCAAAAATTGCGGATATTACAAGGGAAGCCAAATTATTGATGTGTTAGCTAACCTTACAAAAAAAGAAAAAAAGGTAAAAGAAAAGGAAATTAAAGATGCAGAAAAACAGGATAGGCCCGTTACAATGGAAGAATTATCAAAGAAGTAATTTTTAAATTTAAAATTTTAAATTATGGCATCAAGGCACTTATCACGCTCAATTGTAATGCAATCACTTTATGAGTGGGATTTTTATGGCAAAAAGCACGATTTAAAAGCCATAACCGAAAGAAATATTAAAGATTTTGGACCCGGCCTTGAAAGTTTAAATTTTATTTGGGATTTAATTAAGGGAATAGAAGAGCACTTAACTCCAATTGATAAAATAATTGAAAAAGCAGCTCCCGAATGGCCAATTGCCCAAATACCAATTATTGATAGAAATGTTTTAAGAATAGGGCTTTACGAACTTTTATATGCTAACAAAGAAGAGGTTCCGCCAAAAGTAGCCATAAACGAATCAATTGAGCTTGCCAAAACTTTTTCGGGGCAGACATCGGGAAAATTTGTTAACGGCGTTTTGGGAACAGTTTTTAAACAACTAAGCGAAGAAAAATAAATGAAGGATTTTGAAAAGCTTGAAAAAAAATTAGGATTAAATTTTAAAAATAAAGAGCTTTTAAAACAGGCTTTTGCGCACAGGTCTTACTTAAACGAAAATCCGGATTTTGGATTAGAGCACAACGAAAGACTAGAATTTTTAGGAGATGCTGTAATGGAATTAATTGTTACAGAAAACCTTTATAAAAAATATCCGGAAAAAGCAGAGGGAGAATTAACCAACTGGAGGGCAGCTTTGGTAAATGCAAAAATGCTTACATCAGTTGCAGAAGAACTTGGATTTAACGATTTTCTTTTGCTTTCAAAAGGCGAGTCAAAAGAAATGGGCAAGGCAAGGGCGTATATTTTAGCAAATACTTTTGAAGCATTGGTTGGCGCTTTATATCTTGATTCGGGATATAATATTACTGCAGAATTTCTTAAAAAATATTTGCTTGTAAATTTGTCAGAAATTATAAAAACCGGCTCTTATAAAGATTCAAAGTCGCACTTTCAGGAACAAGCCCAAGAAAAGCAGGGGATTACCCCGTCTTATAAAGTTATAAAAGAATGGGGGCCCGACCACGAAAAAAAATTTGTGGTGGGAGTTTTTCTTCAAGAAGAACATGTGGCTGACGGAGAGGGCTCTTCAAAGCAAGAAGCAGAAGAGGCAGCGGCATCACAAGCGTTAAAAGTTAAAAAGTGGAAATAAAAATAAAATAAAATAAAATGCTTACAATTAGATTAACAAGAAAAGGTAAAAAAAATCAGCCGTTTTTCAGGGTGGTTTTAGTTGATAAAAGAAAATCGGCAAAAAGCGGAAGCGCCATTGAAATTTTGGGAAATGTTGATCCGTTAACCAAAAAAAGAAACTTTAAAAAAGACAGAATTTTATATTGGCTTTCAAAAGGAGCCAAAGCATCTCCAACTGTGCACAATTTATTTGTTTCAGAAAAAATTGTAGATGCAAAAAAAATTCACGTCTCTAAATTAAGCAAAAAAAAGCAGGCAGAAATGGCTAAGGCAAAAGAAGAGACAGTTGCCAAAGCAAAGGTAGAAGAGCCAAAACCAGCAGAAGCCAAAGCTCCAGAAGTTGAAGCTCCAGCCGAAACTCCAGCAGAAGCTCCGGTTGAAGCTCTTCCAGCCCCGGTTGAAACACCAGCAGAACCCGAAAAACCCGCAGAAGAACCCCCAACAGCATAAGAGAATATAATTAGTTAAAAACAGCTAAAATTCTCCTTTCGGGAGAGTTTTTAGTTTAGTGTTATAAAAGGGCGTAGGCACTTGACAAGGTATCTTAAATATGCTATCATTAATACATTATATAAAATAAGGCTTTTGGGAGATTTCTCTTTCATAATCGGTTCAGCAGCTCCGGCTTCTGAATGCGAAAATGAGGTTCAATAAAAAGTTCAATAACTTTTTAAGAGAACAAGGAGAGATCCCCCAAGCGCCTTGAAATTTTTCCCCTTTTTTCAAATCATTAGTTCAATACAGGAAACAACAGAACATCAGATTTATTCTTGATTTTCCAGAAGTTATAATTTTTCTGTCCTAAGTTTATCGAAGGGTTTAGTGGTTTGAAAAAAGGGAAAAGCCTAAAATATTGACAAGTTTTTATAAGGGAGTATAATAAAAAACATAAGGTCGAGATATTAGAAAAGATTAAATGATTCAGGAAATTATGGCAAAAGAAAATGATAAAGAATTTCTTGAGTACATTGTCAAAGAGTTAGTTGACCATCCTAAAGACGTCAAAGTTGACAGAAAAGTTGACGAAATGGGAGTATTGCTTTCTTTGAAAGTAAACCCAGAAGATATGGGTCAAATCATTGGAAGAGAAGGCTCAACTGCCAAGGCAATCAGGAACTTAGTCCGAATTGTCGGATTAAAGAACCACGCCAGAGTGAACCTCAAAATTGAGGAACCAGAAGGCGGACGTGCTCCAAGACCTGAGAGAAAAGAAGTTTCTTCAGACGAAATAGAAAACATTTCTCTTTAATTCTCAAAAACAAAAGCCGTGCTATAATTAAGTACGGTTTTTGTATATTTATGATTAAGTTTGACGTTATAACAATTTTTCCGGAAATTTTTAACTCTTATTTAAACGAGAGCTTAATTGCGCGCGCCCAAAAAAAGAAACTTATAAAAATAAATATTCATAATTTAAGAAAGTGGACAACAGACAGCCACAAAACAGTTGACGACAGGCCGTTTGGCGGGGGATTAGGAATGGTTTTAAAAGTAGAGCCAATTTATAAAGCAGTAAAAAAAATAAAAAAAAATAAGGCGAAAATAGTTCTATTTACTCCGCGCGGAAAAAAGTTTAACCAGAAACTGGCTTATAAATTATCAAAATTAAACCAAATAATTTTTATATGCGGAAGATACGAAGGAGTAGATGAAAGAGTGGCAAAAAATATTGCAGATTTAGAATTATCAATTGGCGACTATGATTTAATGGGAGGCGAATTGCCCGCAATGGTGGCAATAGAAACAATTTCCAGATTAATTCCCGGAGTTTTGGGCAAGCCCCAGCTGTTAAAAGAAAGAATCACAAAATCCGGCGGATTTATTGAATATGCCCAATACACAAGGCCCGAAATATTTGAGCCAAAAAAAGGAAAAAAATGGAAAGTGCCAAAAGTTTTATTATCCGGAAACCACAAAAATATAGAAGAATGGAAAAAACAGCACAACAAAATCATTGAATAGTGCTTTTATAAATGATATAATAGACAAAGCTAACAGATTACAATATGGTTACTTTGTCTAAAAGTTTAGTTAAAAAACTTTACAATAAAAATAAATTAAGCACTATTAAGATTGCTGAAAAGTTAAAAACTACTCCATGGACTGTATTGGGTTTTATGGCAAGACACAATATTCCGAGAAGGACTTTTAAAGAAGCAAATCAGATTTGTTTTGAGAATAAAAAGTTAACTTTTTATTTAAAGAAGCGGTTATCTGCAAAAGACAAAAAATTAAAATTGGCCGGCGTGTTTCTCTATTGGGCCGAAGGCGCTAAAGCCAATGGAAAAAATTGCAGTGTTGATTTTGCCAACAGTAATCCTGAAATGATTAAAATATTTGTCAGATTTTTGAGAGAAATTTGTGGAGTTGACGAAAAAAGATTGAGAGTTTTTTTATACTGTTATGCCGATCAGGATATTGAAAATATTAAAAATTACTGGTATAGTTTAACCAATATTCCCAAAAGCCAGTTTTCGAAACCCTACGTGAAGAAAGATTTTTTACCAGAGAAAAGCGGTAAAATGAAATATGGCTTGGCCCATATAAGATATGCCGATAAAAAATTACTTTATCAAATAGACAACTGGATTAAAGAATATTGTAAAAAGATATAAATTCTGGGCGTGTGGCTGAGCAGCAAAGGCACCACACTGTAAATGTGGCGGTCTCCGACCTTCGCAGGTGCAAGTCCTGCCGCGCCCACTTTGTAAAGCAAAGTGTCCTGAGCTTGTCGAAGGGCACAGAATGCCGATGTAGCTCAGTGGTAGAGCAACTCCATGGTGGGTCGCAAAACCTTGCCCATTATTAAGGAAACTTAGTAATGAATCCCTAATTACGGTTAATAGCCAATGTTTGGCCAAGACCGTAGCGCCCAAAAGCGCTCGAACGACTGACAACGGGGAGCTAAATTTCCTATGGAGATAAGCTCAAAATACAGTCTAGCCCTCTCATTAAACATTTTATAAAAAGAGGTGTAAGCGAAGGAGTAGGTCGCCGGTTCAAATCCGGCCATCGGCTCAGAAAACTTAAAAATTACGATAGAAATAAAGACATGTCCTTCGCCTTCGGGCTCAGGATGATTTATTCACTTCGTTCATAAATCATATGGCAGCAAAAAAACCATTTTTAAAAATGCAATGCTCGGTTTGTAAAACCACAAATTATTTTACAAAAAAAACAAAAAAGTCAGCTGAAAAAAAATTAGAGCTGTCAAAGTTTTGTAAAAATTGCAAAAAGCATACGCCTCACAAAGAAGGCAAAAAATAAAAACATTATGCGACAAATCAAACTCGGGTGTATAGCCCGGGTTTTTTTGTGGCTTGCTCATAATTTTGTTGAAGAGTATAATAAATGAATAAATAAATTATGGAATATAATAAAAAACAATATCTGTCGTTATTGTCAGAAATTATTGCCAGGCAGGCGGTTATTTTGGGCCCCGATATTGCAATTTTAAAAGCAAAAAACATTGCAGGGCTTGTTTTAAATAATAAAGGAAATGCTCAAGACGTTCAAGGAGATATATTTGCAGTGCTTCAAAAATTGGTTGACGGCTATGTAGAACTAACCGGACAAATTGCAAAAGACGCCATAGAGCCAAGTTTTACACAATATCCTCAAATAAGAAAGTTGATTAATTTTTGATTTTTAAAAATGGCAGAAATTTTAATTTTAATTATAGCTTCAATATTTATTCTTCTTGGCATAGTGGAGATTTTTATTTTCTTTAAAAACAAAAAAATTAAAAATTATTTGGCAAAAAGAGAAGAAGACGACAAGCGAAAAGTATATGAAACTTCAATTTTAAACGAGCTTAGCGGTAAAATAGGCAGTTCGTTAAACGCTAAAAATGTTATAGAGGTCATAGCAGGGTCTTTGCCGGATTTTATTAATTGCAGTTCGGTGTCTTACATGCTTTTGGCTCCGGAAAAAATAGTTTTTAGAGTTTATATTAAAAAAATGGTTTCCCGCATATTTATTGACCAGATACGGGTAAAGATGATAAATTCTATGTCGGCCGTTTTAAATGCAGACTTAAAAAATACAACAATAGAAGAAACTTTGTGGGGTTCAGATTTAACCGAAGAACCAAACAGCCAGGTAAGGTCGTTTTTTAATATTCCTTTGGCAATATCGGGCAAGGTTATAGGATTAATTACCGTGGCCGACGCGCAGGCGGATTTTTATAAAGAAAAAGAAATGACGGGTTTATATAAAATAGTTCAAAAAATATCAGAGGAAGTTACAAAGTTGCAAGAAGTTGTTGATTTAGAAAACAGCAGATTAAACGCAATGGTTTTAAGCATGGCAGACGGAGTAATTATGACAGATATGGACCACAGAATTCTTGTTGTAAACCCTGCAGCCAAAAGGGCAGTGGGGCTTGAAAATAAAAAAGATTTATCTATAGCCGATTTTGCTATGGGCCTTAAAGGAAAATTTGATTTAAAAGATAAAATTGAAGAAGGCGTGCGCCTTGAAAAAATTTTTCTGTCGGAAGAACTTTCGCTTCAAAGTGGTTTTTTTAAAATAGTAATTTCTCCTGTTAAAGATAAATGGAGGCCGTTGGGATGCGTTATTGTTTTTCGCGATATAACCCATGAAAAAGAAGTTGAAAAAATTAAAGAAGATTTTACTTCTATGATAGTGCACGAACTACGCTCGCCGTTAGATTCAATTAAAAAAATGATAGAAATGATGAGAGAATCGCAAATTAAAAAAGCAAAACAGGCAGAATGTTTTCAAATGATATACGGCAGTTCTTCTGATATGCTGGAGCTTGTTAACAACCTTTTAGATATAGCCAAAATAGAAGCCGGAAAATTTGACCTTAAAAAACAAAAATCAGATATTAAAGAAATTATTAAAAGCCGTATTATGTTTTTTGACATATCTTCTAAAGATGCTAATGTAAAAATAACAAGCCAGCTTGGAAAGGGCATACCAGACAGCGTTGAGTTTGATCCGCATACAATTTCACAGGTATTAAACAATTTACTTTCTAACGCCATAAAATTTAATAAAGAAAACGGAAGTGTGGTTATTCAGGCATTGCTTCATAAAAAATCAGCCAGCTTACAAAAAGAGGCAAAAGATTCTGGCATAGAATGGTTTATTAAAAAAGATATTACAGATATACCGGATTCGTTATTTATTGCTGTCACAAACAGCGGAGCAGGAATAGCCCCAGACCAAATAAATAAATTATTTAATAAATTTGTGCAGGTTAAAACTGTTTTCACCCAAAAAGGTGGAACGGGCTTGGGCCTGGCAATAACTAAAAGCATTGTTGAATCTCACGGCGGAGTGGTGGGGGCAGATTCAACCGAAGGCCAGGGCGCAACTTTCTATTTTACTTTGCCTGTAATTTCAGACAAGCCGGCAGAAAAATAAAAAATAATATAAATTTAAATAAAAAGTTAATTTAAAAAATATGACAACCAAAAATAAAAAAATTCTTATTGTAGAAGATTCAAAAAGCTATCTTTTAGTGCTTTCCCAGGTTTTAGAAAAAGAGGGATTTGTTGTGTTTTCTGCCGAAGACGGAGAAAAGGGCTTAACTCTTGCAAAAAAAGAAAATCCGGATTTAGTTCTTTTAGATATTACAATGCCAAAAATGGACGGCATAACTATGTCTAAAAAATTAAAGGAAGCTGGCATACAGGCGCCAATTATATTTTTAACAAATATGAGCGACTTAAAACATATTAGCGATGCAACAGAAACCGCTTCAGATTATATTATAAAAGCCGACATAAATATGGAGGGCATTGTTGCAAGAGTCAAAGAAAGATTGAATCTGAAATAAATTTATTTCAGATTAGCCGGACTTTGAAAATTTTTTTACAGAATAGGAGATAAATTATGTTAAAGCCAGTAAATAATGGTTTGTGTTTTGTGTGCCGTATAAGGCCCGGACTCGCTGTTTATAATGATAGATGTGAAGAATGCTTTCTTGAACCAAATGCTGCTTTAATAAAAAAGCTTTACGCAGAACCATCTGGTTCGGCAGAGGGAGCCGAAGGATTACTTTCAGAGGCTGTTGCCGGTTTGCCTTTGGCTACAAAAATAGTGTCTCAATTGGGAGATGACGGAATTTTATATCTCTACCAGCTAGTTAGAGAATCAGAAGCAGACCTTCTTGAAATTAAAAATGTCGGAGCTAAAACAATAACAGCAATAAATGAGGCATTGGCCTCTGTAGGATTAAAACTTAGAGAAGAGTAAAAATTTTAAAGCTTCTCGCCTAAGGGCGCGGGGCTGTTTTTTTGCCTGGGTATTGACCCTTGGTTTGATAGGTATAAAATAAAGTAATAAGTTAAATAATAAAAAATTTATGGCAAAATTAAATCAAAAAGTTTTAATTGTTGAAGATGAAGATAGTTTTTTAATTCCTCTTAAAGAGTCTTTTTCCGACGCCGGTTTTGATGTGGTTTTAGCTAAAGACGGCCAAGAGGGTTTGTCTTTTGCCCAAAAAGAAAAGCCCAATATAATGATTGTAGATATTAAAGTGCCAAAAATGGACGGCATAGAAATGACAAGAAAATTAAAGGAATTAGGCATAAGCATTCCAACTATATTTTTAACCAATGTAAAAGATGCAACCCATATTGCCGACGCCATGGAAGCATATAGGCCCGATTCAGATTATATTATAAAAACCGATATAAGTTTAGAAGACATAGTTAAAAGGGCAAAAGCCAAATTAGGCCTGGAATAACAATTTTTTTAAAAAGCCCCCGTCCCGCCAGCTGGCGGGACGGGGCTTTTGATTTTTTTAAGAAAAATGTTATAATAAATTTATTAAAATTATGAAAGGAGCAGAGCCAATTTTTATTGATAAAAAATCAAAAATAGGAGTTTTATTGCTTCATGGATTTACCAGCACTCCTGACCAGTTTAAAGAACTGGCTGTTTTTCTTTCTGACAAGGGGTTTAGCGTTTTTGCCCCTTTAATTTCTGGCCACGGAACAAATCCGGATGATTTAATTAAAACTTCAGCAGAAGACTGGAAAAAATCAGCAGAAGAAGCTTATTTAAAATTAAAACAAATATCCCCCAAAATTTTTATAATAGGCAATTCTTTTGGCTCAAATTTGGGAATTTGGCTTTTAAATAATTTTAGCAACGAACAGGCGGGGATTGTAACATTAGGAGCCCCTGTATTTTTAAGATTCCATAAAATTTTAGTTTTTCGCCTTTATGCTTACGGCTGGCTAAAAAAATATTATAAAAAGCCCGCCAGAATTTACGAAACCGACTATATAGATTTAAACGACCAGGTAACATATCCTGTTATTCCCACAAAATCTTTGCGGGACTTTTTCAGGTTTATAAAAAAAGAAACAAAGCCATGCCTTAGAAAAATAAAAGTGCCGGCTTTAATTTGCCATTCAATTTCTGACAGGGTGGTCCGGCCAAAAAGCGCCACTTATATTTACGAACATATAAAATCTCCATTTAAAAAAATTTATCTTTTTCCTTCTGACGCCCACACAATAATGTCGGGCGAACATAAGGCAGATTTGTTTCAAAAAATATACGACTTTTTTAAAAAGCAGGAAAATTAAATATTTTTAATATGTATAAAACAATTCCCGAAATTTTTTTTGAATCATCAGAAAAATATTCCGTGAAACCAGCGCTTTTATATAAAAAAGAAGGTGTTTATTTTCCTATTTCGTATAAAGAGCTTGCCTCTAAGGTTAAAATTTTTGCTTCGGCTTTGCAAAAATTGGGAGTTGCAGAAAATGATAAAATAGCCATTTTATCAGAAAACAGGCCCGAGTGGGTTGTGGCTGACTTGGCAATAATGTCTATTGGGGCAATAACAGTTCCTCTGCACACAACCTTTAGCCCAAAAGCCGTATGCACTGTTTTAAACCATTCGCAGGCAAAAATTTTAATTGTTTCAAACAGCGATTTTTTAAACAGAGCGCTTTTGGGTCAAAAACAGCTTAAATATTTAAAAAAAATTATTGTTATAGACAAGCTTGCCTCGGCCCAAACAGAAACTTTTTCTGGAAAAGTTTTTAGCTACAGGGCGCTTTTAAGTTTGCATATAAATGACAATTACGAAAAAGTATTTTTAGATCCCGACGGAGTTTGCAGTATTATTTATACATCGGGAACCACGGGCTTGCCCAAAGGAGTTCTTTTAACCCACAGAAATTTTTTAAGCAATGTGGAATCTGTTAACGAAATAATACCCGTAAAAGAAAACGATATATTTTTATCTTTTTTGCCGGTTTCGCACGTTTTAGAAAGAATGGCAGGGTATTATATGCCATTGTCTTATGGGGCAACCATAGCTTATGCCGAAAACACAAAACAGCTTCCTGCAAACCTAAAAGAAGTAAAGCCAACTATTTTGGTTTCGGTTCCCAGAATTTTTGATAAGTTTCACGACGCTGTCTGGGACAAAATAAACAAAGCCTCTCCTTTTCAAAAAAATATTTTTAAATGGGCATTAAAACAAAAAAAGAGAACTGCCAGATACAAGTTGGCTGAATTTTTAGTTTTTAATAAAATAAAAAAGTTAATGGGGGGCAGGTTGCGCTTGGCAATTTCCGGCGGAGCTTCTTTAAACGAAAAAATAGGAAGATTTTTTGCAAAAATAGGCATTACAATTTTAGAGGGCTACGGGCTTACAGAAACTTCTCCGGTAATTTCGGCTAACAGAGAAAGCGATTTTATATTTGGCACAGTGGGCAAAATAGTTCCCGGAGTAAAAGTAAAAATTTCAGGCAGCAAAGAAATTTTAGTTAAGGGCCCCAATGTCACCCAGGGATATTATAAAAATCCTAGAGAAACAAAAAATGCCATTGATAGAGAGGGGTGGTTTCATACAGGAGATATGGGTTTTATAGACAAACAGGGCCATCTTACGGTTGTTGGCAGGGCAAAAGAAATGATTGTTACTTCCGGCGGAAAAAATGTTTGGCCGGAAAATGTTGAAAATATGTTAAGCGATGACAAGTTTGTTTCCCAGGCAATTGTAATTGGAAACGCCAGAAAATTTATTTCTGCCTTAATTGTGCCCGACTGGCAGGAAGTTGAAATTTATATGAAAGAAAACAATATTCCTTTGCAGGGCCACGAAAAACTGGTAAAAAGCCCCCAGCTTTTGGCAATTTTCCAAAAAAGAATAGACGAAAAAATAAATCCTAATCTTTCTGAATACGAAAAAATAAGAAAGTTTAAATTGCTGTCTCAGGAGTTTTCGCAAGAGCAAGACGAACTAACTCCAACTTTAAAGCTCCGCAGGCACATTGTTGAAAAGCACTGGCACAAAATAATTGAAGATATGTATGGCTAATTAGCAATTTGACATTGCAGGGTATATTTTATAAAATATCAGTAGCTAATTTTACAATACCAATATGGAAAGGTCTAAAAATGGATGCAAAAATGAAATGCCAAAACCCAAAATGCGGTGTTGAACTGCCGGTCCTAGACAAAAAGGGCAATCACAATTTTTGCCCGCAAGTCCAAAAAAACGGAAAAGATATAATACATGTATGCATGAAATGCAAAACAGCAGAAGTTGAAAAAATATGGAAGGAAATTTAATTATTCCAATAGCTACAAGGTCTCCCCCGAGACCTTTTTATTTAGCAACAATCGCTCAAACAGGTCTGAGCGATTAGTATGTAACTATTGACCTGCTCGCAGGAAGAAGTATAATCAAATATATGAAAGAAGATTTTTCAGAATTAGTTGAATATTTAGATGAGAAATTTTCTAATATAGACAGACAATTAGAAAATTTGAAAGAGAATAAAGCAGATAAATCTGATATGAATACTTTGTTCAATGCGGTTGACGCTTACGCCCAAAAAGCCGATGCGTTTTTTCAGGAATTAGTGATGCTTTCTCACCAAATAAACCGTCATGAAAAATGGCTACACCAGATCGCTGAAAAATTAGGCATTAAATTGGAATATTAAGAGGAAAAGAGGCAAAAAGCCCGCGAAATGCGGGCTTTTTGGTTGTTGCAAAATACCCGAATCAGTGGTTTAATAAATAAAAAATATAAAACTATGGGAAAAGAAAGACATCAAAATATACCGGCTTCTTACTTAGTTTTGATAAAAGACAATAAAGTTTTGTTGCAAAGACGTTTTAACACCGGCTATCAAGACGGCAAATATAGTATGGTTGCCGGGCATGTTGATAAGGGAGAAACTTTTACAGAAGCAATAATAAGAGAAACCAAAGAGGAGGCAGGCATTGAGCTCAAATCGGAAAATTTGAAAGTGGCTCATGTGATGCACAGGAATTCCGGGACAGAAGAAAATAACGAAAGAGTAGACGTATTTTTTACTGCTGATAAATGGGACGGAGAAATTGAAAATAAAGAACCGCATAAATGCGACGATTTGTCTTGGTTTGAATTAGACAATTTACCCGACAACGTTATTCCCTATATTAAACAGGCAATAGATTGTATAAATAATAAAGTATTTTATAGCGAACACGGCTGGCATTAAAAAGTAAAAAATATGACAATAAAAACATTTGGAGATAAAAAAATAGTAATTAGACAAATACGCTCCGGCGATGTTGCTAACGCAAAAAAGTTTCAGAATTATATCAATTCCTTGATAGATGAAGAAGCGAAAATTTTGATGAATAAAAAGTTTTCTTTAAAAGAAGAGAGAAAAGCGGTAGAGAGTTTTCTGGCAAATAATAGAAAGAAAAATAAAGTATTGATTATTGCCGAACATAATAACCAGATTGTTGGCTTAACAGATGTAAGTCTTGATAGACACAGAAGAAATCATATAGGTATTTTTGGTATCAGTATTAGAGCCGGCTATAGGGGAATTGGATTGGGCAAACATATAATGGAAGAGGTTATGAGGTTAGCTAAAAAAGACCTAAATCCAAAACCTAAAATAATTCAGCTTGAAGTTTATGCAAACAACAAACCCGCAATCGCTCTATACAAAAAAATGGGGTTTAAAATTGTGGCCAAACTGCCAAAGCAGATTCAATATAAAGGAAAACTGATTGATGAATTAACAATGTTAAAATATATAAAATAAAAAATATGAATGTTGAAGTGGAGGTAAAAATAGAAATAAATAATTTTGAGGAAATAAAAGAAAAAGTATCGGCTGTTGGGAAATTAATAAAATCAATAAAACAAGTTGATGAATATTATGTTCCTTACCACAGAGATTTTTTTGCGCAAAAACCGCAGCCCATAGAATGGTTAAGGATAAGAACCAATCCGGATAAAGTTATTTTTGAATATGATAAATCTATAAATAAAAAGGCAAGCGGGGAACAAGAATGCGCCGAAGAGTACGAAACTATAATTTCTGATCCCGAAGAATTCAGGAAAATTCTAAACTTTTTAGATTTTAAAAAAGTTGTAACCGTTGATAAACAAAGAGAATACTGGGATTGTGGAGATTTAGAGATTGCTTTAGACAATGTTGCCGAGCTGGGCAGTTTTATAGAGGTTGAAGCAAAAGGAGATTTTGAAAATACAATAAAAGCCAAAGAAGCGTGTTTTAAATTTTTGGAAGAATTAGGAATTAAAAACGCAGAAACTGTCCAAATTAACAAGGGCTATCCGGTTTTACTATTAGAAAAAAATAATTAAAAAATTATGGAATTTAAAGAACTTCAAAAAAAAGTTTTAGCCACTGCCGAAAATTACGGTAAGGAATATAATATCAAAATTGACGAGGATTTTGCATTGTTTAAACTTTATGAAGAAGTCGGGGAGTTAGCGCAGGCGGTTTTGATACATAGAAAAAAGTGCAGGCCGGAAAAATATCTGCCAGAGGACAAGTCAAAAAAAGAAATGGCAAAAGAATTAGCTGATGTATTTGGGTTGTTAATTGTTGTTGCGCATCTTATGGATATTGATTTAGATGAAGCAATAGACAAAAAATGGATAAGCAAAGAATGGATAAAACAATAAACATAGAAAGTTTTTACAAAAAATACTTTGGCTCGAATAAGAAAGTTGTTGAGCTTCCTTTGAAGGCATTGCGAGAACTGAAAAAAGAAGGTGTCAGCACCGAACAGTTTTTGGATTATCTTTGTCAAAAACAAGGATTACTGCTTCACGGTTCAATTCATCAAGCAAAAAATGGCAAATTAACCTCAAAGAGTAATAAGATTTTTGCATCAAATAAATCTGCAATCGCCATAATGAGGTCTTTGTATTCTAATGCAGATGTAAATTTGCAATATCCATATTTCATTGACGATAAAAATCCGTTGATATTAAAAATACATACACCGGCGAACGGAAAATTTATAAAGAAAGACGCAGGGTTTGTTTATGTTGTAAAGAGTGATGGGTTTAAAAATGAGCCAAAAGGCTCTTGGCAATTTGTTAAAGAAACTGAAGAAGTTGATTTTATTGCAGTTGTTGAAACAGAAAATAATGATTTTACCTATTCGGTAGAAATTTTTAATGATTTTGATTCAAAAGAAAGTAAATAAAAATATGGAAAAAATTAGCAATTATGCAACGGTATTCTTGGGAAAGATTGTAAATATAAAAATAGACCGCCCCATTAATTCAAAACATCCTAAGCACGGTTTTACTTATAAAATAAATTATGGTTTTGTACCAGATACAAAAGCTCCAGACGGAGAAGAGATAGATGCTTATCTTTTAGGAGTAGACAAACCAGTAAACGAATTCACTGGAAAATGTATTGCCATTATACATAGAAAAGATGATGACGACGATAAATTGGTAATTGTTCCAAAAGGATTTAAGGATATAAGTGATGAGGATATACTTAAGGCAGTTAATTTTCAAGAAAAATGGTTTAATTCAGTAGTGGTTAGATAGGGGCAAATTTATAAAAAAATGCAAAAAATATTACTCAAAGTAAAACCTTTTCAGGAAACCCTACACGCAGATATGTGCGGGCCGGCTTCGCTTAGAATAGTTTTAAATTATTACGGAATAGTGAAATCAGAAAAAGAACTCGCAAAATTATGCAAAATAAAAAAAGGTTTGGGTTGGAATGATAAATACATTAAAAAAGCAGCTGAAAAGCTTGGATTTAAAGTCGTCATAAAGAATAACGGCAGTTTTAAAGATATTGAAAAATGGCTTAAAAAAGGGGTGCCGGTTATAGTTGACTGGTTTACGCGGGGCAGGAATGATTATCCGGAATCAGAAACAGCCGACGGACATTATTCGGTTGTTTGCGGTCTAGACGATAAATCTATTTATTTGCAAGATCCGGAAATTGGAAAAATAAGGAAAATTAAAAGAGACGATTTTATGAGAGTATGGTTTGACTTTAGTGGGAAATATATAAAAGCGGAAGAACTTATTGTGCGACAGATTATCGCGATATTTAAGTAAAAATAAAGAATATGAAAAATATAAAAATTATTAGCGCCTGTTTTTTGGGCGTAAATTGCAGATATAACGGAATCCCAAAACCCTGCCAAAAATTAATAGATTTATTGAAAGAGGGAGAAGTTATTCCATTGTGTCCCGAACAATTAGGAGGATCGCCGACTCCCCGGGAGCCATCTGAAACTTCCGGCACTGGCTTGGAGGTTTTATCCGGAAGGGCAAAAGTTATTACAAAAACAGGTAAGGATGTAACTCAAAATTTTATAAACGGGGCAGAAGAGGTTTTAAAGTTAGCAAAATTATTTAATGTTAAAGAAGCGATATTAAAGCATAAAAGCCCGTCTTGCGGTTGCGGTAAAATTTATGACGGGACTTTTTCAAATAAATTAATAGATGGCGATGGCGTTACGGCAGCTTTGTTAAAGAAGAACGGGATTAAAGTCATCACAGAAGAAGATTTATAGTTGAGTGCATTACTATTATAGGGGATTGACAGGACAGCTTAACGTGATAAGATAAATTATCATTGAAAATTATAAAATCTTTGACTTGGGTCCCCGGCTGAAAAGCATAGGGGATTGGGCCCAATGAGATGGTTTCTGCATTAGTGGAAACCCGGCTTCCTCCGTAATCATAGGATAGTTGCTAAATCAGAAGCTTAAAACTTTTGAGGAGTCAACGAAGCGCTCCCCGCCTTGGCGGGGAGAACAAGGGTGGTACCGCGAGACAAACTTCTCGTCCTTTGCGCATAATTTATTTATGCCTTAAGGATGGGAAGTTTTTTGTTTATGAAAAATAAAAAATTAAATTTTATTATTAAAAATAGAGGGCGAGAATTCTGGCGGCGATTTTTAGTTTCGTAATTAAAAATAAAAATATAATTAAAATAAAATAATATGCCTATAATAAATTTATCACAAAAAGAAATGCCAACCCATTATTACAACATTATTCCTGATTTGCCCAAACCCTTAGACCCTCCTTTACATCCTGGAACAAAAAAACCAATCGGGCCAGCTGACTTATCTGCAATTTTTCCAATGGAATTAATTAAGCAGGAAATGTCGCAAGAAAGATTTATAGAAATTCCGGAAGAAGTGAGAAAAGCATATATGTTGTACAGGCCAAGTCCGCTAATTAGAGCATTGGCGCTGGAAAAAGAGTTGGGAACTCCGGCTAAAATTTACTACAAGTACGAAGGAGTTAGTCCTGTTGGTAGCCATAAATTAAATACCGCGCTTGCCCAAGCTTATTACAATAAAAAGGAAGGAATAAAAAGACTAACTACTGAAACAGGAGCAGGCCAGTGGGGAAGTGCAATGAGTTTTGCTTGCCAGCACTTTGGATTAGAGTCTATGGTATATATGGTAAAAGTTAGCTATGACCACAAACCATACAGAAAAGTAATGATGAAATTATTTGGAGCTGATATTGTTGCCAGCCCAAGCAATAAAACAAAGAGCGGACAAAAATATCAAGCTGAAAACGCAAATCACCCGGGAAGCCTGGGAATAGCAATTTCTGAGGCAGTTGAGGATGCGGCATCAAGAAAAGATACAAACTATTGCTTAGGGTCTGTTTTGAATCATGTTTTATTGCACCAAACAATAATTGGGCAGGAGGCACAAAAACAAATGGAAATTGCAGGCGATTATCCGGATGTTATTATCGGATGCCACGGAGGAGGAAGCAATTTTGCCGGAATTTCATTTCCATTTATCAAGGACAAACTTGACGGTAAAAAGCCAAACCTAAGGGCTATTGCGGTTGAACCGGCATCATGCGCAACTCTTACAAAAGGAAAATTTGAGTATGACTTTGGCGACACAGCAGGATTAACTCCTTTGCTGGCAATGTATACTTTGGGACACGACTTTATTCCTTCGCCAATTCATGCCGGAGGATTGCGTTACCATGGCGCATCTCCAATTGTAAGCTTGCTTTTGAAAGAGGGAATTATTGAGGCTAAAAATTATGACCAAGTCCCTGTGTTTGAGGCCGCAGTACAATTTGCAAGAAATCAAGGAATTATACCTGCTCCAGAATCAGCCCATGCGATAAAAGCAGTGTTTGACGAAGCCGAAGAATGCAAAAAAACCGGAGAAGCAAAAGTAATTTTATTTAATCTTTCCGGCCACGGCATGTTTGATATGTCAGCTTATGATGATTTTATGTCAGGTAAAATAAAATAGCGGTTTTACTAAAAATCCGAGTCAACCCTCGGATTTTTAGTTGCTGTTTTAACCACACACTTTTGGCGGTTCGTTAGTTAATAATTTCAGCATTTCGTTCGGCGTTTTACCGTTCAGTCCGCAATGCTCAAGGTTGTTGTATTGTTCGTTCCACATTTTAATTTTTTGTTTTAATTCTTCCAATGTCCTAAATGTATTTCTTTCGTAAAACATTTCCTGGTCGGTGCGGTGCGAGCGTTCAACCTTTCCGTTCTGCGCCGGCTTGCCCGGGTCAATAAGATAATGAATAATGTTGTATTTTTGACACAGCAAATCCAGTGGGTGCAGTTTGGGATTCAACGGGTCGGAGGATCTTGAATACCCGAGATATCGGTTTGTAAAATTTGGTCCGTTGTCCGTCTTGATTGCATAGATTCTGAACGAAGCAATCTTTATCAGTGTTTCAAGAAAATCAATCGAATCACAGTTTGAATAATTGTCGTAGATTTTAAGATATCTCCATCTTGTTGCGCAGTCAATGGCGGTGAACTGGTAATACTGCTCGTTTCCGACTAAATCAGGCACATATTTTACATCAATTTCAACCAGCTCGCCCTGTTTTAACGGAACCTTGATATATTTGTATTTTAATTTTCTCACGCGATATTTTCTGACCAATCCTTCCTTTTTGATAATCTTCTGAATTGCATTTTTGCTGATTTTAATGTTTTCCTTTTCTAATTTCCATAGCAGTTTTTTGGCGCATAGATTTGTTTCTTTCCTTAATTCGATTATCCGTTCCTTTATTCGTATCGGCGTTTCCCGAGGATTTGTTTTAGGCCGAGTTGATTTCGGCTCCAGTCCGGCTTCACCACGCGTCCGGTAGGCCGTCAGCCACCGCTCCAAGCTTCGTTTTCCATGCGGACATACTTTTGCCGCATCACAGAGTTTTACCTCCTTGTTTACGATAGGCAACACCCATCGCATTCTTTCTTCCTTTATTGTTTTTGGCATATTGATACACATATGCCTCCACCTTACTGGCTCGAGGCAGAAACCGCCATATGTGTGTGGACATTACCTTGCGCTATTGACACGGTTTTAAAATCTGCTATGCTTACTTTAGTTAAGTAAAGTGATATGATTTCAAAAAAAGACAATAAAAAAATAAAGGAGTTAATACAAGCTGTTTTAGCTTTAAAAAATCGCGACGAGGCGAGGAGATTTTTTCGTGATTTGTTTACAGAGAAAGAGCTTATTGAATTTGGCAACAGATGGAAAGCCGCGAAAATGTTGGCAAAAAATATAAAATATACAGAAATAGAAAAAGAGACAGGATTAAGCTCAACAACAGTCGCCCGTGTTTCAAAGTGGCTTAACAAAGGCAAAGGCGGATATAAGCTGATGCTTCAAAGGTTAAATCATAGCAACCTTTCTCATGTTGGGAAAGGTTTGCGTTGAAGTATAATAAAATAAGATATTTAAACTCAGCCCCTTCCCAATTCCGGGAAGGTTTTTTGTTCTTTTACAAAAGGAGAAACGTTATGGAACCAAAGTTTAGGAGGGTTATGTTTTACTACGACCCGGTAGAAAACGGGATGGCGTATATGGAAATTATCGCCGCCAACATTTTTGATGCCAAAACCAGGGAACACTTGATTGCAGCGTCAATGAATTTTCAAGCATGGGAGCTGACTATGCGGACGAGAATTCTTCATCTTTGGTCAACCCACAGGAATGAGCTGTGGCGCAAGGGAGCGACTTCGGGAAACGAAATGGAAGTTGTTGAAGCTTTCCTTGATTGTGACTGTGATGCAGTTGACGTTTACGTCAATATCAAAGGTGACGGCGTTGCTTGCCACACGGGCCACAAAAGCTGTTTTCACAATAAAGTCTTATAAAATATTCAAGTCCCTTAACTAATGTTAGGGGACTTTTTTTGTTTACGTGGTAAATTATAGTTTTCTACAACTCGGATTGGTAAACAATCTTTTAACGTCATGTGAAAATAATATCGCTTTTTTTATACTGCCAAATCCTAAAATTTGCTAAAAAACAGTTTATCTGGTATATTTAAATAAAGGCAAAGACGCTATAAACACAGCCGAGCCTAAGGAAGAAAGCCGAAAGGCAAGTAGAACCTTACGGGAGTTCCCGTTATAGAACTAATAGCTTGTTGGCTATAAGTAAAAAGCGAGGTGGCACCGCGAACAAACATCGCCCTTGCAAGGTTATCAATTTATTTGGTAATTTTGCAAGGGCGTTTTTTATTAAAAATTATTAAAATTAAAATAAAAATTATGGAAAGAACACATATTAAAAAACTAAAAGAAAAAATCGGCCAAGAGGTGGCTATCTTTGGTTGGGCCCAAACAATACGCGACCAGGGAAGTATAAAGTTTCTTGTAATGCGGGATATAACCGGGACAATTCAAGCGGTTATTTCAAAAGACAATAAAGAAGCTTTTGATATTGCTGAAAAATTAACCACAGAATCGGTAGTTAAAATTGTAGGAGCAGTCAAAGAAGAAAAGCAAGCACCGGATGGGATTGAGATTAAAATTAAAGAAATAAAGGTTTTGTCGTTGGCAGATGTCGGACTTCCGATTCAAGTTGTAGAAAAGAGTAGTAACGAAGCCGAACAACAAATCAGGCTTGATTGGAGATGGATAGACTTAAGAAAGCCTGAGAAAGTTTTAATTTTTAAAGTATGGACGGAAATGGAACAAGCTTTCAGAAATTATTGTATCTCAAACAATTATATAGAGATACATTCTCCAAAAACATTGATTACTTCAACTGAGTCGGGTTCGGAGCTTTTTGAGGTAAAATATTTTGACAAGAAAGCTTACCTTGCCCAGTCGCCGCAATTATATAAGCAAATGGCAATGGCAGCCGGATTTGAAAAAGTTTTTGAAGTTGGACCCGTTTTCAGAGCGAACCCGTCTTTTACATCAAGGCACGATACTGAATTCACAATGTATGACGTTGAGCTGTCTTTTATAAATTCACACCAACAGTTGATGGCCGAGGAAGAAAAAATGATGGGCGCCATGTTTAGTGCAATTAAGGAAAAATATGGCGAAGAAATAAAAAAAGATTACGAGCAAGAAATAATAATTCCTAAAATTCCATTTCCGAAACTGACTTTGAGAGAGGCAAAAGAAATATTAAAAAAATTAAATGTTCCGAGCGAAAGAGGAGAAGACTTGAGTCCGGAAGAAGAGAAAGCCATTTCGCAATATATCAAGGAAAAAGAAGGGCACGATTTTGTTTTCATACACGAATGGCCGGCTTCGGTCAGAGCTTTTTATAGTATGAGATTGGAGAGTGATCCAACTCTAACAAAAAGTTTTGACTTGCTGTATAATGGGCTTGAAGTGACAAGCGGCGCGCAAAGAGAACATAGATACGAAATACTAAAAAAACAAATTGAAGAAAAAGGATTTAAAATTGAACCATTTGAAAGTTACTTAAACTTTTTCAAATACGGTTGTCCTCCGCACGGCGGTTTTGCTCCTGGCCCAACTAGAATTTTAATGAAAATTTTCGGTCTAACCAACGTGAGGGAAGTAACTTATCTTTACAGAGGAGTAAATAGGTTGACTCCGTAAGTATTGTTAGAAGTCACGCCCGTCCGGCCGGCTTGAAAAAATGGTGAAAAAATGGTGACAGCTACCATTAAGATTATTTTTTTGCAAAAAAATGGTATATTTTATCAATAAAAAATATGAAAATAAATACATTAAAACAAGGCGATATAATTGGCATAGTGGCTCCATCTAGGCCGATTTATAACATAAAAAAGGAAATCTCTGAAGGAATAAAAAATATTCAGAGCCGCGGTTTTTTGGTAAAAAAAAGTAAATTTTTGAATAAAAAAGATTATTATAGCGCCGGTACTGCGGAGCAACGAGTTTCTGATTTGCACGAAATGTTTTTAGACCAAAAAATAAAAGCCATTATATGCGCCACCGGAGGAGCAAGCACCAGTCAGCTTTTAGAAGATTTGGATTTTGATTTAATAAAAAATAATCCCAAAATATTTATGGGATATAGTAATATTACCGCATTGCTTTTGTCGATAAATAAAAAAGCAAACATAGCGACTTTTTACGGGCCAAACATTCGCGAGTTTTCTTCTTTAACAAAAAATGCACAGAATTTTATTTTTAATATGTTTGAAGGCAAAGAGAAAGTTTTTACTTATCCAAAAACGGGCAAAGTTATAAAACCAGGCAAAGCTATTGGAGAACTAGTTGGGGGATTGCTCAACGGAATAGGTAGCCTTTTAGGAACGCCATATGAACCAAATTTCTCCGGAAAAATTCTTTTTTGGGAGGAAGTTGGATTGTGCCCAGCAATAGTTGATTTGGAATTACAACAACTTAGGCTGGCCGGAGTTTTTGTTAAGATAAACGGCATGGTTATAGGCCATTTAGCTGATTGTGTCGACAAAAAATATCCGCAAGACAATAAATCAATAGATAAAATAATTCTTGAACGAACAAAAGGTTTTGATTTTCCAATTATGAAAGTTGATTATTTTGGTCATGATGTAAAAGATTTTTATTGTCTACCAATTGGAGGCAAAGCGGTTATGGACACAAGCAAAAAACTTCTATCTGTGGAGTTGTAGAAAGATAAAGGGGTCAGGTGCCTTTAATTTTAACGGCTCATCCCGCCGACGGCGGGATGAGCCGTTGGCGTTTTAGGGTGCGGGCTAGACGATGTCTTTTGCGCAGCGAAAACCGAGATTGTCGTATTTTTTGTCGGCGAGTTCGAATTGTTTATAAAAACATTGGGCAGTTTTTTCGTTGTCTGACCATGAGCCACCCTTTATAACATAGGATTTTTTTTCATCGTCTGGGGTGTCTGTCCATTCCCAAACATTTCCCGCCATGTCATATAAACCATAATAACTTCTACCCAAAGGATATTTTTCAACAGGGGTAACGCCTTTATTTTTTCTTAATATATTACAAAAATTAACATCAAAATTATTGCCCCACGGATATAATCTTTTGTCGGTTCCTCTTGCCGCTTTTTCCCATTCTTCTTCTGTGGGCAATCTTTTGCCGGCCCATAGGGCATAGGCTTCAGCGTCATACCATGAAATATTACAAACAGGATGCTTTTCCTCGCCTTTTTGCAAATTTCCGTTTTTCCAATGCTCCGGATAATGATATCCGTTTGCTTTTATAAATTTTTGATAATCTGCGTTAGTTACCGGTGTTTTATCTATTAAATATGAATCTAAAAATATTTTTTTGGCGTTTGGTTCTTCGCCGGAATAAAAATATCCGCCTGGAATTAACTGCATGTCAGCTGGAAATATTTTTTTATCGTTATTATTTTTTTGCTCTGAATAAATGGTTTTTTCCCAAAGAAGCAGAAAGAGGGATAAATACGTTTGTCTTATTGTTTCATCGGAAATCATAAGACCTTTTTGATCCTGGGAATTCCATGAAAACATAAATAAAAATTTGTCCGAAATTAAGAGACCGTTTGAAAAGGGATAATCGGTTTTTTCTAAAAATTTTACTTTTATTGATTGTCTGTTCCATGCATTATTTTTTGCTGGATTTTCGTCTTTTGGAACCAATGTATACAGGGTTATTTTTCTTTTAGCCAATTCTTTCAAAAAAGAATTAAAGAATTTTTTCCCGTAAATATTATACGGGTCGTCAACGCTTCCGATTAAATACATTTTTGATTTTGAACTATCAATGGCTTTATACATCATTTGCCTTAAAGACAGAGAAGTGCTGAGAGTTTCCACAGAAAGAAGATTATCATCCGGTTGTATTTTTTTATTAAGTGAGAGCTCTTGAAGCTGTTTTTGTATTTCAGATATTTGTTTTTGTTTTTCCATAAGCATTCCGTTTATTTCCTCTATGGACACGGAGTTAAACAATTGCTTTTTTCCAGAAATATTTTCTTTTTGCAGAACATTTTTTTCTATCAGCTGGTTTATAATTTGATAGACAGCAGCCCTGTTTATATTCAATTTTTTGGCAATAGTTGAAGCGGGAAGCGGGCCGTCAAAAAAACAGAGAGTATAAACATCTCTTTCCTTTCCGCGCAGGCCAAGAATATTCGAAAGATTTTCTAATTGTTGGTTTTTATCAATTGTCATAAAGTGATTCCGTTCTTTATTATAATATATACCGCATTTTTTGGCTAGTGTCAAGAAAGTCAAGATTGTTGTCATAACTCTTGACAACACTTTATATTTGATATAACCTAAAATCAGTTAGTCAAATCATATACGAATATGAAAACTTATATTGCAAGCAAAGATTACAATATTAACGAGGGCAAGTGGGAATTTATAGAGCGAATGAAAAATGAATCAAGGAAGAAGCAAATTATTCCGGTAAATTTTAATGGAAAAAAAGAGGCAGTATTGTTTGGGACAGAAGGACGGATTATTACTTTTTTTGGAATATTCCAATTGGTGCCGGCAAAGGTTTTATTTGGTAAATGGGGTTGGCACTATGTTTTAATATATCCAAATTTAGAAACTCTTGTTAAAAAGAATAATATAATTGTGAGACTGGACAGTGGTTGTTTTTCGGGTATGATTTTTGGCGACACGACCTGCGACTGCCACGAACAATTAAAATTGGCTCAAAAATATTGTGTTGAAAATAAAGGGGGAATTATTGTCCATATACCAGAACAAGATGGCAGGGGGCACAGACATCTTAAAATGGCTGAAAAACGTTTGTTTGACGAACTAAATATGGAGTATGCCGAGGGCGCGAAGGCGTTTCATAAACAGGACAAATTGATTGATATAAGAACTTACGACGAATCAGCTATTATTTTAAAGGCATTGGGATTTAAAAATCACACTTTTAAAATGGCAACGAATAATCCTAAAAAAGTACAGGCGTTTAAAGATGCGGGTATAAAGTTATCGGGGACAAGACCAGTGATTGCAGAAAATTTGAACAAGTTTATAAAACGAAGATTGAGATCAAAACAAAAATCATGGGGACATAATTTTAAAAGGGATTAAGCAAATTATGAAAAAAGAAAAAAAAGATAAAGTTTATATTATCAAAAAATACTTTTTGAAGCTGGTTGTCGCAGTTATGATTTTTGCGTTTGCGTTTCAGCCAATCGCCCCTGCATTTGCGCAACTTGGGACAGAAATAGAAACGCCGGTTTTAACAGAAAACAGCGAGATTATTAATTCCAACCCAGCGCCGGATGAGCCGGCTAGTGATACGGCGCCAGATAATATGGATGTTTCAGAGCCAGTAGAACCGGCAAATACAATAGAAGATATTATTTCGCCTGCTGAAAACCCAACAGCAGAAATAGAAGCAAACACAGAAGAAGCGATAGAAGAAGAGCCCGAGTCAGAACCATTAGAGGGCGCATCAAGCCCGGCAGGAATACAACAGCCGGAAAATTATTCATTAAAACAGAGTATTCCGGAAATAGATAAAAATACAGGCGCTTTAAGTTATAATTTTTCTATTTCTGCTCCGCCAGGCAGAAATAATTTTCAACCCAATCTTAATTTATCATATAGCAGTAACTCAAACAGTCAAAACAGTATTTTTGGCTATGGGTGGTCGTTGAGCATTCCTTATATCCAACGATTAAGCAAAAATGGCATTGATAAATTATATGATGCTACAGCTGACAGATATTTTTATTCATCGCTTGATGGAGAATTGGTGTTTGCCGGCGGTTCTTCATATATTCCTAAAACAGAAAATGGCAGTTTTAATAAATATACATTTTCTGGCAACCAATGGCTGGTGGAAACAAAAGACGGGAAACAATATAAATTTGGGTTTAATGAATCGTCCCGGCAAAATGACCCGGCAAATCCCGGTAATGTTTATAAATGGATGTTGCAGGAAATAAGAGATACTAATGACAATTATATTTCTTACACTTATTTTAAAGATGCCGGACAAATTTATCCTTTGAATATAAAATATACCGGAACCGGCGCAACAGACGGAATTTTTGAAATTAATTTTTCTAGAGAGGCAAGGACTGACAATACAGCAGCTTACAATACGGGTTTTTCTGTGGCAACTAATTACCGCATAAATCAGATAACAGCTTCTGTAAACGGAAATTGGGTTAACAAATATGATTTGGTTTATTCTTTAAGCCAAAATTCAAACAGGTCTCTTTTGGATTCTATAACTGCATCCGGTAAAGATGACGGAGGCAATATAACAGCGCTTCCTCCAACAACTTTTGATTATCAATTAGCTGGCTCAGATTGGACAGCCACCTCTTCTTGGGAGTTTCCACCTTTGCCGGCCGGAGAAACCGATTGGCAATATTTAAGCAAACCCCCGCAGTTTATAGACTTTAACGGAGATGGTCTGGCTGACCTTGTTTTAGTAGCCAGCCACTATAACTATGGCACTGTTTTAACCTACTACCGATACCTCAACAACGGAACCGGTTGGACACAAACCTCTTCTTGGGAGTTTCCACCTTTGCCGGCCGGAGAAACCGATTGGCAATATCCAGGTATTCCTCCGCAGTTTACTGACTTCAACGGAGATGGCTTGACGGATGTAACTCTGGTAGCCAGCCACTATAACTATGGCACTGT